>Ga0209051_1000127_pt1 | contig 142254 bp, 156 predicted proteins | sample AraplaCvi_mMS_r2_2_FD_184286 | JGI IMG/M metagenome (GOLD analysis project Ga0209051, IMG submission 184286) | Arabidopsis root microbial communities from North Carolina, USA - plate scrape MF_Cvi_mMS_r2 (SPAdes) (version 2) | ecosystem: Host-associated > Plants > Roots > Endosphere | place...
TCCCTCGAAATTGTTCGGATCGGCGCTGAGCTTGGCGTCGAGGCTCGCGACCATGCCGCGGATCATCTGCTGACGGTCGCCGGCATTCATGTTTTCGGCCGCCGCCACATCCTGCTGCGTGGGATTGCCGGGGGCAGCCTGATTGGCGCCCGGGGCAGCCTGATTGGCGCCCGGGGGAGCCTGATCGGCGCCTCCCGGCGCACTGCCATTCATGGCGATATGCTGGTTGACTAGCGGCAGCCAGGGCGCATCGGCCGGAGATTGTTTCGCCAGCGCTTCGAAGGCCTGGCGCGCCTCGTCGCGTCGTCCTGCCTGCTCCATGCTGAGGGCGACGTAGAACCGAGCGCGCGGATTGTCGGGTTCCAGCGTCAGCGACTGTTCCAGCACCTGCCGCGTCTCCTCCGTCACCACGCCGTCGGAGACCGCCATCAGCGTTTCGGCTAGGCCGTCGAGCCGAGCCGGGCTTAGGCCGAGCAGCCGGATGGCATTGCGGTAGGCCAGTTGCGCGTCGTTCACCCGCATGGTGCGCAGATAGATCGGCGCCAGCACGTCCCAGCCCTTGCCGTCATCGGGGCTCTCGGCTAGGTGCCGTTCCGCCTTGACGATCAGCACCGCCATGTCGTTGCCGGGATTTTCCAGCCGCGCTTCCAGCGGCTGCGAGGGCAGGTCCGGCCTGCCCGTCGTCAAATAAAGACAGAGGCCGAGAAGCGGCAGCACCAGCAGCACGAAGGCCTCGGTGAAACGGTGATGCCGTGCAGGTTTCGGCGCCTCTTCCGGCCCGCCGGCGGAAACGGCGATCAGCCGACGGCCGATTTCGGCCCTGGCATAATCGGCTTCCTCAGGCGTGATCAGCCCGCCGTTGAGATCGCGGTCGAGTTCGCGCAGCTGGTCGCGGTAGACCGCCGCCTCACCCGCACGGATATTCTCCGCCGCCTTCGCACCGCGCAGAAGGGGGTAGAGCAGGACGGCAGCGACGACTGCCGTCAGAACGGCAACGAGAATCCAGAACAGCATATCGGCCCAAATACGTGAAGCGGGCCGCCATTCCAACTGCCAAAGCCGGAATGACGAAGATTTGAGGCTATAAGCCGCAATTCACCTGATTTAGCCGAGCGGCGACCAGCTGCCATCCTCGTTGCGGCAGGCGGCACCCCGCACCACGGTGTCCTTGCCGTCGACGGTCAGTGTATGGGTATATTGCCGGCAGTTTTGCGAACCGACCTGATAGGGTGCGGCGGCGACCACCTTGCCGGTGACGTCCTTGCCGGTCCACAGCATCGGCTGGCCGACGGCAGCACCCTCCAGCGCCCGATATTCGGCCTCGAGTGCCCGCTGCCTGTCGCTATCACCAAGCGTCACGCCGCTGCGGCCGACAAGGCCGCCCTGCAGCGCGGTGAGGAAGGCGGCCGAGGCCGAGGGCTTGCTCGAAAAAATGCCGCGTGAAGCAGCACCCTTCGTCGTCGTGCAGCCGGTGAGCGCGACGGCGACGAGAAGAGCAGAAGCGATCATGCCTTGCGAGCGTAAAATCATTGCGTCGAACCACGATCAGGGGTCAATTTCAGCCGATCGAAGTGCAGCGTCCCCGTGTCAGCATTAAGGCAAAGCATGCTATACATTTGCCAGTATCTTTGTGACATCAAGCAGTTGCTCATGCAACATCCTTTGTGATGCCGGGCAGGATAAGCTTTGCCTTGAGCCCGCCCCATTCGCCACGGGAAAGCTCGAGCCGTCCTTGATACTCACTTGATATTTCGGTGACGATCGACAGGCCAAGCCCGGTTCCGGGCTTGCTCTCATCGAGCCTGCGGCCGCGCTTCAGTGCCTCGCGGATCTGATCGGGCTCCAGGCCCGGCCCGTCATCCTCGACGGCGAGTTCCACCCAGTGGCGGCGGGCGCTTGCCTCGGCGCCCCTGACGTCCTCGCCGGCCTCGACGGCGGAAAGCCGGACCTTGCTCTTGGCAAAACGGGCCGCATTCTCCAGGAGGTTGCCGACGGTCTCCTCGAGATCCTGCTGCTCCATGGCGACGGCCAGATGCGGTGGCGAGACGACGAGATCGAATTCGGTATCGACGTTCAGCCGGCGCATGACGCGCACCAGCCGCTCCAGCGCCGGCTCGGCATCGGTGCGGGCGAGCACGGATTCGCGCTGCGCGGCGATGCGGGCCCGGTTGAGATAGGACTGCACCTGGCCCTGCATCGATTCCGCCTGGCTGCGCACCAGTTCGCCGTGGGATTTTTCGAGCACGCGCGCCTCATTGAGGAGAACGGCGATCGGCGTCTTCAGCGAATGGGCGAGATTGCCGACCTGCATGCGGGCCCGCTCGACGATGCGGCGGTTGCTGTCGATCAGCGCGTTGACCTCATTGGCAAGCGGCAGAATCTCGCGCGGGAAGTCGCCCTTCAGCTGCTCGCTCTCGCCGGCGCGGATGCGCTCCAAGGCGGCACGCGCCTTGTCGAGCGGCTTCAGGCCATAGAGAATCGCCAGCGCATTGACGATCAGGCTGCCGACGCCGAAGCCGGCAAGCGCCAGATAGAGACTGTGGGAAAAGGTACGCACGTCGTCCTCGACGACATCGACATTGCCGGTGACGCGGACGCGCGCCGCGCGCCCGTCGGTGTCGAGCACGACTTCGGTTTCGGCCACCTGCACGCGGTTCCCGGAGGCATCCGTCACCTGGTAGTAGCGTTCGTAATTCTTGTCGAAGGGCGCCTCGACGACCGAGGGCACCGGAATGAGCGCCGAGCCGAGCGAGGGCGACACCAGCGGCGCTGTCGTATAGGTGCCGAGCGGCTCCACCACCCAATACCAACCGGTCTTCGGCTGGGCAAAACGCAGGTCGCCGAGCTGCGGGCTGCCGCTGAGCGCGCCTTGATCGCCTATCGTCACCGAGTTGATGACGTTATAGAGCTGCGCCCGCAAGAGATCCTGGAAACCGCGCTCGGCGCTCTTGCGGTAAAGCGTGGAGATCAACAGGCCGATCACGACAAGCGCCACCGTCGACCAGACCGTGGTCAGCAGCAAGACACGTGCGGTGAGCGACTTAATTCGCATGTTTCGGCGCTTGAATGCGGTAACCGAGACCGCGCACCGTTTCGATCAGATCGACACCCATCTTCTTGCGCAAACGGCCGACAAAGACCTCGATCGTGTTGGAATCGCGGTCGAAATCCTGGTCGTACATGTGCTCGACCAGTTCGGTGCGCGAGACGACCTCGCCCATGTGGTGCATGAGATAGGCAAGCAGGCGGTATTCGTGCGAGGTCAGCTTCAGCGTCGTACCGTTGACCGTCGCCTTCGAGGATTTTGTATCGAGCCGCACCGGGCCGCAGATGATCTCGGAAGAGGAATGCCCGGCCGCACGCCGGATCAGCGCCCGAATGCGCGCCAGCACTTCCTCGACATGGAAGGGTTTGGTGACGTAGTCGTCGGCGCCTGCGTCGATGCCGGCGACCTTGTCGCTCCAGCGGTCGCGCGCCGTCAGAATCAGCACCGGCACGCCGCGGCCGGCGCCGCGCCATTTTTCAAGAACGGTCACTCCATCCAACTCCGGCAGGCCGATATCAAGAATGATGGCGTCATAAGGTTCGGTATCGCCGAGGAAATGGCCTTCCTCGCCGTCGAACGCCTGGTCGACGACATAGCCCGCCTCCTTCAGCGTGTCGGCCAGCTGCCGGTTCAGATTGACGTCGTCTTCGACTACCAGAATACGCATCGGTCCGCCTTCGTCCGCTTCAAATCGATCTGTCCTGAATAGACCGATTCCGCCTACATCGGAACCTTTACCGTCACCTTGCGTGGACGCTGTCCGTTGCCCGATACCAGAACGGTGATGATGCAGGTATCGCCCACCGGCTGCACGGAGAGAAGCTGGCCGCCCGTCTGCTCGACGACCTGGGCTGCCGCGGCGCTGCAATCGCCTGCTACGCTATGAACGAGGGTGCCCGCGCCATCCGGTGAAGGCGCCGATACCACCAATCCGGCGGCCAATGCTGCGACGCTCAGAGGAAAGGCCATGTGCTATGCTTTCAAGGTAATGCCAACGTGGCCCGAATATGTACTCACGCGACCTGAATGGCAAATGAATGCGCTGTAATGCAGGGCATTTAGAACCATTCTCGACTGCTGGCGGCAGCGGCTGAAACCCGCCGCCGCGCCTGCGTTCGGCGGCCATCTTCGCGTGGGAAAAGTCTGCAGCGCTAGGCACGCACGGAGTGCGGAGCGCGGACGAATAGCTGGGCGCCGCGGACCGCCGGGATTGCGATCGCAGCTTTTGCCGACCGGTCGAAGCTGTTATGTCCTTGCTGTTTCCGTATTCAGGTCATTTCAGCACCAATGCCAAATTCTTTCCGCTTCCGCTCGGCGCAGACGGTCACCGTGCTTGCCATCACCCAGGTGATCGGCTGGGGCACGACGTTCGATATGCTCGGGGTGATGGGCCGCATCGTGGCGCCCGCTCTCGGCCTGCCGAACGAGGTGGTGTTTGCCGGCCTGACGATCATGATGATGATCAGCGCTTTCGTTGGTCCCGCGACCGGACGCTGGCTCGCCCGCTATGGCGCCGCCCGTGTGCTTTCGGCCTCATCGCTCATCTTTGCGCTCGGCTTGCTTCTGCTTTCAGCCGCAAACGGCATCATGCTTTATGCCGCCGCCTGGGTCGTCATCGGCATCGGCGGCGCCTGCGGCCTTTCGGCACCGGCCTATACGGCCGTCGTCGAGCGCGAAGGGGCGAACGGCAAACGCGTCATTGCCATCCTCATGCTGTTCACCGGGCTGTCGAGCACCGTCTTCTGGCCGATCCTCAGCCTGCTGAACGAAACCGTGGGATGGCGCATCACCTTCCTCATCTGTGCCGGCCTGCAATTCTTCGTCTGCCTGCCGCTACATCTTTTCGCCCTGCCGAAACCGATCGTAACGCATATCGAAAGCGGCGCGGCAGACATTGGCCCGGTTGCGCTGTCGAAGGCGGGACGGCGCAAAGCCTTCCTGCTGATTGCGGCGGCGACGACGATCTCGACCTTCATTACCTTCGGCATCTCGCCATCGCTGCTCGAAATCTTCCGCCAGTCCGGCGCTTCGCCGGCCTTCGCGCTGCAGCTCGGCGCTGCACGCGGCGTGCTCGGCATCTCGGCGCGTTTCCTCGACATGCTGCTCGGCCGGCGCGGCAACCCCATGCTGAGCGCGGTCATGGGCATCGGCTTGATGATGGTCAGTTTCCCGATCATGCTGGTCGCCGGTTCGTCGACACCGCTGCTCGTCACCTTCGTTCTGCTCTACGGCTTCGGCGCCGGTGTCATGACCGTCGCCCGCGCGCTTCTGCCGCTGGCCTTGTTTTCACCTGCCGAATACGGCCTGCAATCGGCCCGGCTGTCGCTGCCGCAAAACCTCGCCAACGCCATCGCTCCAGTCATCTTCACCGCCATCCTCGACCGCGCCGGCGCCGGGCCGGCCCTCATCGCCTGCGCCGTTCTCGCGGCCTTGTCGCTGACCTTCGTGCTGATATTGATGGCGATGGTGCGCGGCGCCCACGCATCGCAGCCGAGCCCCGTCGTTTCATAAGAGCCCGGCCAGCCTGCGGCGTTCTCTGTCAGCCATTCTTAAGGTGCATTGATTATCATCTATCCTTAGAAGGGCACGCGTTCGCTACGCGCGCCGCCACCAAGGCCGGAAGACGATCAATGAACAGCCGTTTTTGGCGAATCTTTTAAATCGCTTGCAGCTTCTTTTTCGAAGGTTGAGTCCGGCGGCTCAGAAGTTGAGTCAGCTTTCGCGCGATATCACCGCGGCAGATCACTATCCATTTGAAACTATGAAGAAATGTGCTCGGCATCCCCAAGGCTTTAAGCTCACAGGGGCCGTTTCACTGCCGTGCGGCTGTCGTAGTCGGCGGCGATGCGCTTTTCACGAAGCGGCCGCACCCGCTCGATCGAGAGCTGATAATCCTGATGAGCCTTGTAAGCGGCAAGTGCTGCCTCGTCGTCAAATTCGCCGTAGACCACGAGGTCGATCTCGGTGCCCAGCTGATCGGTCTTCACATTGGTGCCGATTTCCAGGAGCCGCGCATGCGGAATGGCGGTCAGGATCGAAAGCCCGGCCCTCACCTCCTGCAAATGCTCCTCCTGCACTGTGAAGAAGACGATATGGCGGATCACGCGAAGCTCCTGTCAAGTTTCAGAGGGTCAGCCGCGCGATAACACGCGAGCCCCAGGCCTTCAACCGCGCGATCACGCCATGCGCAGCATTGGGACGCATCGCCGCATGGAAGGCCATGGCGTAACCCGCGAGCTTTTCCGCCCGGTCGGTGCCATTGACGATGCGCCGCGCGTTCACCCAGTCCTCGGTCGCCCCGTTCAGGTGATCGGCAAGCTTGTGGCCGGTAAAGCTGCCCTGCAGCATACCGTCGATCAGGATGGTCACCGCCGCATCCATCTCCATCGCCCGGTCGGGATCGGCAACGAGGTCGATACCCGTCAGCACGCTCATCGCCTGATAGTTCCGCTTGTGGGTGAGCTGCACCAGGCCGCGCCCGAGCCAGCTGCGGCCATCTTCATCGGGCCGCCAGTAGGGCGTCTTTACCCAGGAAAGCCGGCCTGCGGCAAAGGCCGTTTCCAGGATCTCGACGGCGCGGGCATCGCTTTGCGCCAGCGTTTCGCGAACCGGCTGCATCGTATAGGCGGTCTCATGATAGGCGGTGGCGAGGATATAGGCGAGCCACCGCCGGTCGGCATGCGGAAACCGCTCTTCCCAGGCGTCGAGAATCGCCGTGATGCCCACTACCTGAGGATGCGTCAGCTCTCCCTTGAAGAGTTCGCTCTTCACCGCATCGAAAAATAAACTTCGGTCCATGTGGACGACCATTCCGCGCTTCCCAGAAAACATCGTGGTTAAAACCGCCTTAATCGATTAAAATCCATTTAATCGTTTAAAGTCTTTAAGCCACTGATTTACACACCTTTTATCTTGTGCAATGCATCTTCTTGCCCTGAAGCCTTGCCGCGAAAAGAGGAGACTTCCGATGCAGACGCCTGCCACTCCGCAAACCACCATTCCCCAGCACCTCGTAGACCAGATGGAAAACGAATGGCGCCAGATTCGCCTTGAACGGGAAAATCCGCGCCCGGCCCAGCGGCCTCAACAGCAACGCTGAGAGATACAGGCAAAGCGGCGCGGATGTAAGGCCAGCCCTCATCGCGTCGCAGCCTCAAACCGCTTCGCCAGCGTTTCCAGCGAGCGGATAAAGATCCTTTCGTCTCCCAGCGCCCGCGCCAACACCAGCGCGCCTTGAATGCCGGCGACGCCCTCCTCGGCGAGCGCTTGCGCCTCGTCGTCAGAATAGCCTGCCCGGCTCAACGCCGAACGCAAGGCGCCGATCCAGCGGATGAAATAGTCGCCGATCGCCGCCGAAAACCGTTCCCTCGTGTCGTCAAGGGCGAAGGCGCCGACGAGGCAGATGCGGCGGCCGGATCTGAAGTAATCATTCACATTGACCCACATCGCCGCGATCGCCTGACGGGCGTCATCCTGTCTCAGCGGCCGATAGATCGCCTGCTCGAACCAGGCGTCGATTTCGGCAAGCACGGCGTTAGCCATCTCCTCCTTGCCGCCGGGAAAGAAGTGGTAAAGGCTCCCCTTGCCGAGGCCGGTGCGTTCGGTGATGCGGCTGAGAGACGTCCCCTCATAGCCGAGTTCGCGGAAGATTTCCGCCAGCAGCGGCACGATGTCGGCGCGTTCGTAGACGGTCTTCACCGGCGGAGTTTCCTTGGCCTCGCTTGCGTCAAAGGCCAAGCTCGGTCAGGCCGGGATGATCGTCCGGCCGCCGGCCGAGTGGCCAGTGGTACTTGCGCTCCGATTCTCGGATCGGCAGGTCGTTGATGCAGGCGAAGCGGCGCTGCATCAGGCCGGCGGCATCGAATTCCCAGTTCTCATTGCCATAGGAGCGGAACCAGTTGCCGCTGTCATCGTGCCATTCATAGGCGAAGCGCACGGCGATGCGATCGTCGGTGAAGGCCCAGATCTCCTTGATCAGCCGGTAATCCAACTCCTTCGCCCATTTGCGGGTGAGAAAGGCAACGATCTCGGCGCGGCCGTTGACGAATTCGGCGCGGTTCCGCCAGCGGCTGTCCGGCGTGTAAACGAGCGAGACGCGCTCGGGATCGCGGCTGTTCCAGCCGTCCTCGGCAAGGCGGACTTTCCGGGTGGCGGTCTCAAGGGTGAAAGGCGGGACGAGGCTGGACATAGGCGCTCCTGTACTCAACGGCAATGATTGTACCGATTGGTACAATGATATGCAAGACGGCCGGGGCAGCGTTTTGCAGCTCCTCACCCGCGGGAGCGCCGTAGCAGATCGGCGCTCTCCTTTTTCCATCGCAGCGGCAAGGCATCCGGGCGCAGCACGATCTGTTCCGGCGTGAACCGCCACAGCCGTTCCGCCCGTTCAAAGCTGGCGACTTCGGGCGAATCCAGCAGCACCTCGACCTTTCCCGCCAGTTGCAGCATGTCGCCGGTTTCAAAATCGACGAAGACCAGCCCGGCCTTCGGGTTGACCAGAAAATTGCCGAGGGTGTTGAAGAACCGATTGCCGGAAAAATCGGGAACGGTCAGCACCCCATCGGCACCGACATGTACGAAGCCGACGTCGCCGCCGCGATGGGAAACGTCAACCTGCCGCTCGCCATTGTCGCGATCGACATAGGAGGCGACGAAGAAGGTATCGGCGCCCTCGATCATCCCGCGCATGCGATGGTCGAGTTGACCGGGATGCAGCGGCACCACCTCTGTCGGCCTATCGGGATCGCGGACAAAGACGGAAGAGCGAGGCTGGATATATTGCGGGCAATTGCCGAAGCTCTGGCCGACGCGCAGGCGGAAGGCTTCGGCATCCGTTCGGCGAATGACGCCGTTCAGCCGGTTGCGCCGCCGGGTCTCGAGCTGGATGCCGAGCATGGCGATCGCGTCGCCATCCTCCATGCCGGCATCGACCGGATCGGCCGGATCGCGCGGCAGGTCGACATCGAGGCTCTCCGGATCCGGAGAGGACATGAAACCCGGTCGCGCAGCCCGCACCGTTGCCCAGACATCGCCTTTGGCATCGACAGCGCCGAGCACTATGAAGGGCAGCATCGGAAAAAATGCGCGGTGCTGTTCGGGCATCGCCTTGCGGACGAAATTCCGGCCGGGTCCATCCATGCGTTCGACGACCCCGACGCTGCGCTGCATGGCGAGTTCGCCCCGATGCCAGGGTGACGTCGCGTCGTCTCTTGTCTGCTCCAGCATGACGGCCTCCTTGCGGGCATAATTTGGGAAACCGGGACGGTGATCCGTCCCGGCGCAGTCTCACGCGGCAAGGCCGATCTTCGTCTTGCGAAAGCCGACGAAACCGGGCAGCGCCTCGATGCGGGCAAGCCAAGCGCGAACGCTTGGATAGGCCGAGATGTCGACATTGCCTTCTGGCGCATTGGCGATGTAGCTGTAGAGCGCGACGTCGGCGATGACAGGATTGTCGCCAAGCAGGAAAGTGCGGGCGGCGAGCTCTGCCTCGATCAGCGCCAGAATGCGATGCGCCCGGGCGATCACTTCATCGGTGCGGAAATCGGCGCCGAAAACGGTCACCAGGCGGGCGGCGCACGGTCCATAGGCGATCTCACCCGCAGCAACCGAGAGCCATTTCTGTATTCGCGCCGCGGCCAATGCCTGTTCCGGCAACCAGTCGGTGCGGCCATATTTGCGCGCGAGATAGACGAGGATGGCAGAGGAGTCGGCAATGACCGCTCCATCGTCGTCGAGGACCGGCACCTGGCCAAAGGGATTGAGCTTCAGAAATTCGGGCGCCTTGTGGGCGCCCGCCGCCAAGTCGACCTCGACCAACTCATAGGGCACGCCAAGCAGCGACAGAAAAAGGTGAACCCGGTGCGAATGGCCGGAAAGCGGGTGGTGGTAGAGTTTCATGATGGTTTCCTTTGGTCTTCCCCATCGACGGGGATTGAGGATGGCCGCCTGCGAACCATCTGCGGGGAATGTATTGCCTTCCATTTGATTGCAGTAGAATGCTAATCTGGAAGGCATATTCCCATTTTTCGGAAGGATAAAATGGACCGCCTCGACGCCATGACCGTGCTTCTCGCCGTTGTCGAACAGGGCAGCCTATCCGCCGCCGCCCGGCATTTGCGGTCGCCGCTCGCCACCGTCAGCCGCAAAATTTCCGAGCTGGAAGCCCATCTGAACGCCCAGTTGCTGCAGAGAAGCAACCGGAAGATCACGCTAACGGAGGCCGGCCGCTCCTATGTGGAGGCGGCGCGGGAAATTCTCGATCGGGTGGAAGAGGCGGAACGGACGGCGGCGGGCGAATACAGCGTGCCGAAGGGCGAGTTGACGATGACCGCACCGATCGTCTTCGGGCGGCTGCATGTCCTGCCCGTGGTGGTGGACTTCCTCAAAGCCTATCCCGATATCAATCTGCGGCTGATGCTTGGCGACCGGCTGTCGAACCTCGTCGAGGATCACATCGATGTGGCGCTCCGGATCGGCAACCTGCCAGACAGCAACCTGATCGCCACTAGGCTCGGCGCGATGCGCCGGACGGTCTATGCCAGCCCGGATTATCTCGCACGGCAGGTCACACCTCGGCATCCGGGCGATCTCGCCGCGCATCACTGCATCACCTTCGACGGCATGGCCTCGACGCTGAACTGGACATTCACGGAGGGAAAACGCGATCTTACCGTGCCGATCCGCTCACGGCTTGCCGTCAACACCGCCGAGGCTGCGGTCGATGCGGCGGTCGCCGGCCTCGGGATCACCCGGGTCCTGTCCTATCAAGCCGCACGCGCTGAGACGGCCGGCCTGCTTACGCCACTGCTTGCCGATTTCGAACCGCCGCCGGCACCGGTGCATCTCGTCTATCCCGCGCAGGGATTGGTGCCCCTGAAATTGCGGGCGCTCATCGATTTCGCCACGCCGCGCCTGCGCGCCACGCTCAACAGATCTCAGGCTAGTTTACCCTCTTCCGCCTTGTAGAAATACTGGCTGGCGACCAGCCAGCCCTTCAGCGGCCGCAATGGCGGAATGCAGGTGGCGAGCATGAAGGGGCCGGTGACCAGAAGCTGCACCCAGATCGGCGCGGCAAACGCCACCTCCAGCCAGACGCCGAGCAGCACGCTCGGGATGCAGGCAAAGCAGATGACGAAAAAAGCCGGACCATCGGCCGGATCAGCAAAGGAATAATCGAGGCCGCAAGCCTCGCATTCCGGCTGCAGCGTCAGGAAGCCGTTGAACATATGGCCCTGGCCGCAGCGCGGGCAGCGCCCCCTGATGCCGGTCTGCAGCGGAGGAAGCGGGGGATATTCGGTTTCCATGACGATCACACCTTGTTCTGCGCCGGCATCAAGCCAATCAATGCCGATAAATGTATGCATTCAATATAAATACATTTTTCGGACATTGCCAGTCAACTCGTCAGAATGTCGCAGAGTTCCGCAGGCCGGGCCGACCGCGTTTGTCTGAAGGGCTTAGCTGCGGCGTTTGCGGCTCAGAAGAACGAAGCCGCCATTTCCGGCGGCCCCTCCAACGCATGGGCCATGAAATCCAGTGCGCCTTGCAGCTTCTCCCGGCTGATCGGGCCGCCGAGGCAGACACGCACGGCCTCGGGCGCGGCGCCCTCGACCGTAAAGGCGTCGCTTGCCACGACGCCGATGCCGGCGGAGCGCATGTGGCTGCCGAAGGTGGAGCGGGTCCAGCCGTTGGAGAGCGGCAGCCAGATGTTGAAACTGAGCGGATCGGCGCGGTAGCTGCCTTCAGGCAGGAGGGCGGCGACCATCTGCTGACGGGCGGCGGCTTCCGTGCGGATGAAGCGCAGGATCGCATCGGCCGTGCCGTCTTCGATCCAGCGGGTGGCGAGCGCCAAGGTCAGCGGCGAGGCCATGACATTGTTGGCGCGCATGGCGCTGACGAAGGGCCACACGGCCTTGCTATCAGGCGCCACGACATAGGCAAGACGCAGGCCGGCACCGATGCATTTCGCCAGCCCGCCGATATGCCAGGTGAGATCTGGCGCCGTTGCCGCAAGCGGCGACGGACCTTCCAGCGGAATGAAGCCGTAGGCATCGTCTTCGACGATCGGCACGTGATATCTGCGGGCAACCGTAGCGATTTCTTCGCGGCGCCTAGCGGGGATGGTCAGCGTCGTCGGGTTTTGCAGCGTCGGATTGAGATAAAGCGCCTTCGGCTGCGACCGCTCGCAGGCTCTCGCAAAGGCGTCCGGCAGGATGCCGTCCTCGTCCATCGGCAGGCCGGTCAGATTGAGCCGCAGCTGGGCGGCGATCGAGCGCATGCCGGGATAGGTGATGATTTCCGAGAGCACGGTCTCGCCCGGTTTTGCCAGCAGGCCGAAGATCGCCAACAGGGCCGGATGGGCGCCAGGCGTGACGAAGATGCGCTCCTGCGAGGGCACCAGCCCGCGACGGCTGAGCCAGGAGGCAGCAGCCTCCTTGTCCATGCCGGAGCCGCCGAAACCCTGGTAGCGCAGGAGCGGAATGAGGTTCGCCGTCACCGCCGACATGCCCTCGCGCATGCGGGCGATCAGCTCGGGATCATCCGGTTCCGGCGGCATGTTCATCGAGAAATCGACGATGGAGGCGCGGCGAGGATCGGGCGCGGCGTCGGGCGCGAATCCCTGGCGCTCCTTGTCCGCGCCACCGGTGACGAAGGTGCCTCGGCCGACATGCGAATCGACAAGCCCGCGCTTCTGCGCCTCGACATACCCTCTCGCCACCGTGGTGAAATCGACATTCAGCCGCTTGGCGAGTTCGCGTTGCGGCGGCAGCCGGTCGCCGGCCACAAGGTGGCCGCTGCGCAGATCCATTTCGATCACATCGGCGATCGCCATATAACGCGGGCTGCTGCTTCGCCCGAGATCGGGATGCCAGTCTTTCATGTCGTCATCCGTGCAGCTTGAGTCTTGATGGGATTGACTGTATATTGTTGCACGATGACGCTGTCACGAAAAATGTCGTATGCAAGACTTCGGTACGGCGATGAATGGCGTGGCGCAGTCCCCAGGGGTTGGAAATTCCATCGGCCATAGCCTTGCCTCCGCCCGCCCATCTTCTTACCTATTCAAGACAGAGTGCGCGAGATTTCGGCCTTTCGCGCCGGCGCTCTGTCAGGATGAAAGCATGAATATCGATCCAATTTTGCGGTCACTCGTGGCCGTTCGTTCTTCCATCCCGGAAGATGCCTTCACAGCAGAGACGCTGGGCACTGTCCGGGAGGGCAGTGGCGTGGTCATTCGCGACAATGGGCTGGTGCTGACCATCGGTTATCTCATCACCGAGGCCGAAGAGGTCTGGCTGACCACCAATGACGGGCGTGTCGTTCCCGCTCATGCACTTGCTTACGATCAGGAAACCGGCTTCGGCCTGGTGCAGGCTCTCGGGGCTCTCAATGCGCCGGCGGTGGATCTCGGCGACGCGGCAAACGCCAAGGCCGGCGATGCCGTCGTGCTTGCCGACGGCATCGGAGAATTCGTCGAGGCAAACATCGTCGCCCGGCAGGAATTCGCCGGCTACTGGGAATATCTGCTTGATGAGGCGATTTTCACGGCGCCGGCACATCCCTCATGGGGCGGTGCGGCGCTGATCGGTTCGGACGGCAAGCTTCTAGGCATCGGTTCGCTTCGCCTGCAAATGAGCCAGGGCGACGAGGTCGCCGATATCAACATGATCGTGCCGATCGACCTTTTGACTCCGATCCTCGACGATCTGTTGAACCGCGGAAGCGTCAACAAACCGCCGCGGCCCTGGCTCGGCGCATTCTCCGCCGAGAGCAATGGCGGCGTGGTGGTGATGAGCGTTGCCGAAGGCGGCCCGGCCGCCCAGGCGGGCCTGCGGCAAGGCGATATCATCTCGGAGATCCGCGACGAAGAGGTCGATGGCCTGGCCGATTTCTACCGCAAGGTCTGGAGCAGCGGCCCGGCCGGCGCCGAGATTCCGATGCGGATTCTCAGGAACGGCCGGGAAGCCTGGCTGCGCATCAAGTCCGCCGACCGCAACAATTTCCTCAAGAAGCCGCAGCTGCAGTAGGTCGCCGACCGCCGCCAAATGCGCTTTCCGCTTGCGCGAATTCTACCGGCGGAGATCTCCGGTGATCCAGCCGATCGCGGCCTTCACCCGTCGCGGCACGAATTGCCGCGACGGGTGAACCGCATGGATCGGCAGGCTGTATTTTTCCCAATCGGCAAGCACTTCGGTCAGCCGCCCGGCGGCGATGTCTTCCTCTACCAGGACCAGCGGCGCATAGACGAGGCCGGCGTCTTCCACCGCGGCAACGCGCATGGCTTCGCCATTGTCGATACCGATATTGCTGTTGATCTTTGCCGCCAGTACCCGTCCATTTTGATCTTCGAAATGCCATTGATCGCGCGGGACGAGGTTGAGGCTTAGGATGCAGCGGTGCTCTTGCAACTGCTCGGGATGGGTCGGGGTGCCGTTCTTGCCGAGATAACCTGGAGAGGCGCAGCAGACGAAGCGATAGGTGCCGATCCTTCTTGCGATCAACGAAGATGGCCGCAGATGCGCCACTCGAATGGCAAGGTCATAGCCTTCGGCGATCAGATCGACGTTCCGGTCGGTCAGATTAAGCTCCAGACTGACCGCGGCATGCTGATTGGCAAAGCGAGCAATGGACGATGCCAAGCGCTTCACGCCGAGCGTCGTCGGTCCGCTGATGCGGAGGTGGCCGGATATTTCATGGTTGTCGGGGCCGGCAATATCGTTCAGCTGCTCCAACTCATCGATGACCCTGCTTGCTCTCTCCAGAAATCTCAGGCCGATCTCGGTGAGCCTCTGGGTTCGCGTGGTGCGCTCGATCAGCTTGACACCATAATCTGTTTCCAAAGCCTGAATGCGCCGGCCCACCATGGCGGGCGAAAGGTTGAGCCTGGCGGCAGCTTTGGCGAAACTGCCAGCCGTCGCCACGGCTACAAAGGTCTTCAAATTGGTGAGATCTGTCATTCGATACTTTTATGCAATTATATTCCGCCATTCAATGCCATTTATGATGTGATCGCGGTCGGATATATCGACGTCATTCAACTCGATGAAGGAACCGACCATATGAAAACCGCTATTATCGGAACTGGAAACATGGGTGCCGGCTTGGCGCGTCGCCTGGCAGGCAAGCGCGAGCTCATCCTCGCATCGCGCAATGAGGCCGCGGCAAAGTCGCTTTCCGAGGAGATCGGCGCGACGAGCGCATCGATCTCTTCCGCCGTGGCCGAAGCCGATGTTCTGGTCGTCGCGCTGCCTTATGCCGCGGCGCTCGAATTTGCCGAAACCGCAGCATTGCAGGGCAAGATCGTCATCGACATTACCAATCCGCTCAAGCCTGATTTCTCCGGCCTGCTGTTCGGTCACGACACGTCTGCAGCCGAAGAAATCCAGCACAGGGCCAAAGGCGCCAAGGTCGTGAAGGCCTTCAATACCATCTTTGCCGAGCTGTTTGCGGCTTCCCCAAAGCACAGCTCCACGATACCGGTCTTCCTGGCCGGGGACGACAATGCTGTCGAAACCGCCGCAGCGCTGGTGAAGGATGCCGACTTTGCTGTCGAGAAAACCGGCTCGCTCGATGCCGCTCGCCTGCTCGAACCCTTGGGGATGCTGAATATCCGCCTTGGTTACGGCCTGGGCCGCGGTACCGGGATCGCCCCGAAATGGGTCGCCATCGACGGCTGAGATCACGGCTGGTCTCCGCCCATGCGGGGCCAGTCATTCCTGCTTCCTGATTGAACGGCTGACCGAGTCGCTGAAAGGATCGCCTAAATCATTGAGCTGCCAAACCATATCGGCTAGACCCGTTCCTGACGTGAGACGGCGGTTGAAAGATGGTGGCGTCGTTCGAAGCCTGGGCAAACCTCTGTCGTCTGATTGGCTTCGCCATCGACAAACAGCGCGGCCTCGCCGCGGAAGATCGCGCCCTCTCCAGGCTGCGCCGGCGGCCTCTTTAGATCGTCAATGCACTGAGATAAGCGGATCGCCATCTGCCGCCTCCCGCGACGCGCGAGGACGCGTGCTGTCGTTGGCGACCTTCCTGTGCCCGTCGGCTGCAGCCTCGCGGATTTTCTGGAAGCGGTTGTCGCCAGCGTCTTCTGCGGCTGGCTGCGGGTCGCTCTTTTTTTTGAAACGGATCATCGATCATTCCTGCGTCAACAGAGGGAGCGCCCCGCACAGGTGGCGGAGCGCTCTCGAAAACAGTGTCAGGCGGCAAGCGTGGTGGCGCAGGCTTGAACACTCCGGCTGTCGGGTGAGGTCTGCCCAGGCATGGTGGCCCAGCCGCCGGCCTCAACGAACTGACGCTGCTTGTAGCCGTCGGTGATCGCCTTGAACTCGGTAAGCTTGGCGGCCGCATCCGGCGCTGCTTTGAACCGCTCGACGCAAATGGCCGACGCTAGATCTCCGCGTGCAACGTCGCCGGCGGCGGCTGCCGCTTTGCTTGACGTGCCGCCTGTTACCCAACCGCCCCAGCTGAAGCCGATAATCATCGTGGCGATCGCCGTGACGACGCAGGCCCAGACGAGAAGCGTCTTGGATGGCTGGTAACTGTCGAAACGCTGGGTGATCGATGTTTTACTGCTGCTCTGCACGGACATTGGAATTCTCCCTGTCTGTTGTTCAAGTTGCGCCGTCCGGCGATGCCGGACCGGTTCAGGCTGTTCTCAGTATCCCATACCGCCCATGCCGCCATTTCCGGCTGCAGGGGCGGAGTCTCTTGCGGGAATGTCGGCGATCATCACCTCGGCGGTGATCAGCAGCGCCGCAATCGAACCGGCGTCCTGCAGAGCAGTGCGCACGACCTTGGCAGGATCGACGATGCCGGCCTCGATCATATCGACATAGGTCTCCGTTTGGGCGTCGAAGCCCTGATTGTCATTATTACTGCCCGCGAGTTTGCCGACGACGATTGAGCCCTCGAACCCGGCATTGTCGGCGATCTGTCGGATCGGGGCTTCGAGCGCCCTGAGCACGATCGAGATGCCCGCCGTCACGTCGGCGTTCTCCCCGGTCAGGCCCGTCAGGGCCGACTTGGCGCGCAACAATGCCACGCCACCGCCGGGCACGATGCCCTCTTCGACCGCCGCACGGGTGGCGTTCAGCGCATCGTCGATGCGGTCCTTCTTTTCCTTGACCTCCGTCTCGGTCGCGCCGCCGACGCGGATGACCGCGACGCCGCCGGCGAGTTTCGCCAGGCGCTCCTGCAGCTTTTCCCTGTCGTAATCGGAAGTGGTCTCCTCGATCTGCGCCTTGATCTGCTGGATACGCGCATGGATGGCCGCTTTCTCGCCGGAGCCGTCGATGATCGTGGTGCTGTCTTTCTCGATCAGCACGCGCTTGGCGTGGCCGAGCATATCGAGCGTGACGTTGTCGAGCTTGATGCCGAGATCCTCGGAAATCATCTGGCCCGCCGTGAGCACGGCAATGTCTTCCAGCATTGCCTTACGGCGATCACCGAAACCCGGCGCCTTGACGGCTGCGACCTTCAGGCCGCCGCGCAGCTTGTTGACGACAAGCGTCGCCAGCGCTTCACCCTCGACGTCCTCCGAGATGAGGAGCAGCGGTTTGCCGGTCTGTACGACCGGCCCCAGGATCGGCAACATCGCCTGCAGGCTGCCGAGTTTCTTCTCGTGAATGAGGATATAGGGATCCTCCAGTTCCACGCGCATCTTCTCGGCATTGGTGACGAAATATGGCGAGAGATAGCCGCGGTCGAACTGCATACCCTCGACGACATCGAGTTCGGTCTCGGCGGTTCGTGCCTCTTCGACCGTTATGACGCCCTCATTGCCGACCTTGTCCATCGCCTTGGCGATCATCTCGCCAATGGCGGCGTCGCCATTGGCGGCAATGGTGCCGACCTGGGCGATCTCGCCTGACGACTTGACCTTCATCGCCCGCGCCTTGATTTCCTTGACGACGGCGATAACGCCGAGATCGATGCCGCGCCTCAGATCCATCGGGTTCATCCCGGCAGCGACGAGCTTTGCGCCTTCGCGGAAAATGGAGGCGGCGAGAACAGTTGCCGTCGTCGTGCCGTCGCCGGCAAGATCATTGGTCTTCGAAGCCACCTCGCGCACCATTTGCGCGCCCATGTTCTCGAACTTGTCGGCGAGCTCGATCTCCTTGGCGACGCTAACGCCGTCTTTGGTGATGCGCGGTGCGCCATAGGCCTTGTCGATGACGACGTTGCGGCCCTTCGGGCCAAGCGTCACCTTGACGGCGTTGTTGAGCAATTCGACGCCGCGCAGCAGGCGGTCGCGCGCGTCGGTGGAGAACCTGATTTCCTTGGCAGACATGATATTTCTTCCCAGTTCGGTCTTGAGATGCTGGTCACAAATTCGACGCTCAGGCGGCTTTGTCGGCAGCCGCTTGGGTCTTTTCGACGATGCCCATGATGTCGGTCTCCTTCATGATCAGAAGGGTTTCGCCATCGATCGTGACCTCTGTCCCCGACCATTTTCCAAACAGGATGAGATCACCGACCTTGACATCAAGCGGGACCAGATTGCCGCTTTTGTCGCGCAGGCCCGGGCCGACTGCGACCACTTCGCCTTGCTGGGGCTTCTCCTTGGCGGTGTCTGGAATGATGATCCCGCCCTTGGATTTGACATCGCCTTCCGCACGTCGGATGACGACGCGGTCGTGAAGTGAACGGAATTTCATAGAGGTCTTTCTGCTGCCGGCGCGTAGGGCGGCTGCAACTCATAAATAGCACTCGTGGCACTCGATTGATAGGAGTGCCAAGAAATATTATTCACGCAGGAATTTTTTTGAGATATTCAGGAAATCAATCCGACCGAATATTTTGTAATAATCGGGAAGTGAATAGAATTTTTTGCGCCATCGCGTCCGATTTTATTTGAATGAACAAAGAGTTAATTTGGCGTTTTTCATAGAAAAATCAGATTTTATCTTGATTTAAACGCAATCGAGGCGCAATGATAGGTCTCGTCGATTTAGCCGACCTGGCTTCGCGGTGTCAGAGACCTACGACCCGCCATCACCACTGAATTCTCGACAGCGATCCATAACGTCGTTCCGGCGTTGAGTTCGCCTGTTCCGATCCGGAATGAGCTTGGCGCTGACCGCGGATGTACCGGCAGCCTCGAGTTCGTCCGGTTCGGATCTCAATGATACAGGAAACATATCGGTGTATCCTGCGGAGGCCTGAGCCGTGACAAGTCGCACCACACAAACCGTCGTCCGCTTTTCATCCCCATTCCGCCTGCCCGGTTTCGACAGAGCGCAGCCAGCCGGAGAATACCGCGTCGATTATGACGAGGAATTGATCGATGGCGTCTCCAGGCTTGCCTGGCGACGGGTCGGCGCCTTCATCCACCTGCCGGCGATAGCCGCCCAGAGTTCGACGCAGCAAATGATGCCTATCCACTTGTCAGATCTCGAAACCGTGCTCGAAAAGGACCAAAAACCGTCATGACCGCTACGCGCATCCCGCAACGCAATGGACGCTCCATCCGGCGCGAGGCAGCAACACATATCTTCACGGTGGGGCAGACCGTCCGGGTGAAGGACGGGTTCTTCGTCGTTCCCTCCAAGCTCCCCGAAACATACCGTGTTACCGCCACGCTGCCTCTCAGAGGAAATGTGCTGCAATACCGCATCCGCAGTGACGATGAACGTCATGAGCGGGTCGTGACGGAAGATAGCCTGGAATCGGTAAACCTATCGCCCGCCGGCAGCGGCGCAACACTGATCGAGAGGACGTTTGGCCAAGGCCGCGGCCCGAATGACGAAAGGTTGACATCGTGAACAGCCATGGAGACGAAGCCGAACGAAGACGGAATGCCTTTGCCGTCCACACATGGGAAGCGCCCGGCCGCTACTCCATGGAGACCAAACACGACGGCCGGATCGAATCCGCCCGTTCGTGGACCGTCTATCGTGTTTCTGCAAGCGTTCCCGTGCACGCCGGCCATACGGAAGCCGGGGAAGACATGATGTCCTTCAATCTCCTCAACATAGGATATCGGAAGGAATGGCTCAGGCTGTCGGGCACCGCTCGGAGTGCTCGGAAGAGCCCGCCGGTCCAACCATGGCGCTAGCTTTTCTGAACCTAAGCCGTAGCTTCGATCCGGCGAGAAATGCTGTGCGCTTCGTGGGCCATGACGGCATGTTCCAGGTGTTGTTCTTCATCGAGGTTGGCGCGCTGGCGAAATCCGACGCCGCATTGCAAAGAACCGAGCCTTCGGTAACGAGGTGGCTATCCTCCTTCGACGCCCTGCGCAACTCCATTCAGGAGGTGGCGCACAAAGCCTACTCCTACCGCCGCCGCGCCTTTTATACTCTAACTGCGGCGGATTTCCGCTAGACGGATCCGGACGCGCGAGAACGCTCCATGTTGATCCGTTACGGCTATGAAATGACGCTGACCTGCCCGCAGCCGACCGCATTGGTATGTCTGTTGTCGGTGCATGAGGATCGTGCGGCCGACATCAGAGTTCCGGAAACGGTATTCACCACGCCCAATGTTCCCACTTCGACTTATCGCGACCTCTTCGGCAACCGCTGCCTTCGGCTGGTCGCCCCGACGGGCGACCTGACCATATGGGGCGATGCGACGATCGAAGACGACGGCAAACCGGACAGGTCGCTGCCAGGCGCCAGGGAACTCCCGGTTTCGGAGTTGCCAGACGATTGCCTCGTCTACCTGATGGGCAGCCGCTATTGCGAAACGGATCGTCTCAGTCAGATTGCGTGGGATATATTCGGCACCGTCGCACCCGGCTGGAGCCGCGTTCAGGCGATCTGCGACTTCGTTCACGGCCATATCCAATTCGACTACATGCAGGCGCGATCGACGCGGACAGCCTTCGAGGCGTTCCACGAACGCGTCGGCGTCTGTCGCGACTTTGCGCATCTGGCGGTGGCGTTGTGCCGTTGCCTCAACATTCCTGCCCGATATATCAATGGTCATCTCGGCGACATCGGCATTCCCGTCGTTGATCCAATGGACTTCAGCGCCTGGATCGAGGTCTTCCTTGACGGTGCATGGCATGCATTCGATCCGCGCAACAACACACCGCGGATCGGTCGCATCGTCGTCGCCCGCGGGCGCGACGCTGCCGACATACCGCTCATCAATTCCTTCGGACCGCATGTGCTGAAGGCGTTTCGAGTCTGGACCTATGAGATGACGGACCTGCAGCAGATGCAAAGCGTCTCCGAGGGCGCTGTTTAGAACGGATGCGGCAGCAGCCTCACCGCCCCCGAGCCGGACTCTGCCCTCCCCAAAACCACGTGACAGCGGCTGGGCTGAATCACCGGCCATGAATGAGCAGGCAAGCTGCGATGACGATGCAAGCCCATTCGTTGACTCGGGACGGCGGTTGAAAGATGTTGGCATCGTGCCATCTTGGGGATGAGCAATCCTTCGGGGATTGGCGAAAAAGGGAGGGAGTTTTGCGGCCCATGTTCGATCATGTCTCCATCGGCGTCAAAGACCTCGAAAGAGCCCGCCATTTCTATGATGCGGCGCTGGCGCCGCTCGGATATGAGCGCCTGTCCAATTCCGACACCATGATCGGCTATGGCCCGGAACGGGTCGGGCTCTGGGTGATGCAGGTCGAGCAGCCGGTTCTTGCCGATCTGCGATCCGGGCTGCATTTCTGCTTCGTCGCGCCTGATGAAGCCGCCGTCGATGCCTTTCACGCGGCAGCGGTCGCCTCCGGCGGCACTGATAATGGCGAACCCGGCATTCGGCCGGATTACGGGCAGTTCTATTATGCAGCCTTTATCATCGACCCGGACGGCTACCGTCTCGAAGCCTATTTCCATAAAGGCGAACTGTAATAGGCGCTAGCTCTGACGCAATTCCGGGCGGAAAATCGCTTCATACTTTTCCTGGAATTGCTCTACGCCGCAGCTCTCGATATCGAGACGCGGCAGCCGGAGGCGACGAGCGCCTCGCCGGCGACGTCGAGGAACAGGCGGCGGAACCAGCGCGCCCGGCCATCGGCCTGGTCGACGCGGCGATAGAGCATGGTTACCGGATCGGCCGGCAGCGAAAGCGGCGGCGCTGAGATCGTCAGTCCGTGCAATTGCGCCATGCAGCGTCCGATCGATTCCGGCACGATTGATATGGCCGGCATCGCCCGCAACGCCGTTGGCAGGGCGGAAAAGCGCGGCACCGTTGCCACCACACGCCTGACATGGCCGGTGCGGCTCAGCGCGGTGTCGATGCTGGTCGAGGCGTTGCCCTCGAACGAGACAGTGACATGGGCGACATCGGCGAAATCCTCAAGGCTCAGTGGCGCCTTCAGCTTGAGTTGAGCCTCATCGTAAATGCAGATCGATGCCTGATTGAACAGCGGCGCTCGGATGTGCCAGGAGGCTGGTTCGTCATGCACGGATACGCTGAAATCGAAGCCCCCCTCGTCCAGCCGGCGGGCGGCATCGCGCTTTTCGGAAGCGATGCCGATCAGCCGGGCGCCGGGTGAAAGCTGCAGCAGTCGGGCGGCAAGCGGGCCAAAAAAGGCCGATTCGAGATTGTCGCACATGCCGATGCGGAACTCGCCCTGCCAGCTTCCCGGATCGAAGTCGGCCTGCGGGCGAATAGCGCGCTCGATGCCCGAGAGCGCATCCTCGATTGCCGGAGCAATGGAAAGGGCGCGGGGCGTCGGCTGCAGGCCGCGACCGACACGCACGAACAGTTCGTCATCAAGTGTCTCGCGCAGCCGTCGCAAAGCGGCCGACAGGCCCGGCTGGCCGAGCAGCAACCGTTCGGCGGCGCGGCTGACATTGCGCTCCTGCATCAGCACCGAAAAGGCCAGCAGAAGGTTCAGGTCGATTTTGCGAAGCGTGGCATCATTCATCATCATGAGTAATACCTGGCATGGCTACTATCAATTTGCAATGAGGTAGGAAGATGTACATTTTTCCGTTCCCTGCCGTCCGCGCAACCTCCCTCGACGAGGCGGCAGCAAAAAAGGAACGTATCGATGACACTTTCCAAATCGAAAAGCGGAGCGGGGCTGGCATTGCTGCTGCTCTGCGCCGCCAATTTTCTCGACGCCATGGACGTCTCCACCATCGGTGTCGCGCTGCCCGCCATCCAGGCTGAACTGGGCATGGAAGCGACGTCGCTGCAATGGGCCGTCAGCGCTTATGTGCTCGGCTATGGCGGCTTTCTGCTGCTCGGCGGCCGGGTCGCCGACGTCTTCGGCCACCGCCGCGTCTTCCTCTGGTCGCTGGCGATTTTTGCCGCCGCCAGCATCGCCGGCGGCTTCGTCGACAGCGGCCCGACTCTGATCGCCGCCCGATTGATCAAGGGCATTGCGGCGGCCTTCACCGCGCCGGCAGCGCTTGCGCTGCTGCTCTCCGTCTTTGGCGAAGGAACTGCACGGGCAAAGGCGCTCGGCGTCTTCGCCTCGACCGGCGCGACAGGGTTCGTGCTCGGCATGGTGCTCGGCGGTGCTGCGACCATCCTCAGCTGGCGGGCAACGCTGGTCATGGGTGCGCCGGTCGCCATCCTGACGCTCTTTCTTGCGCCGCTGGCGCTGCCGGCAGACCCGAAAAGGACGGGGCCGCGGCCCGCTTTCGACTGGACCGGCGCGCTGACGATCACCCCCGGGCTGCTGCTCTTCGTCTTCGGCATCACCAATGCCGCGGCCGCCGGCTGGCAGGCTTTTGCGACCTGGGGCTCGCTGCTGGCATCGCTGGCGCTGATCCTGCTCTTCCTCGCAGTCGAAGCGCGCCACCCCGATCCAATGGTGCCGCTCGGCATGTTCCGCCGGGCGAAACTTCGGCACGCCAATGCGATTGCCGCCCTCTTCCAGGGCGCCTATGTCGGCTTCCAGTTCCTGGCGACGCTCTATTACCAAAACGTCCTCGGCTGGTCGGCCTTCACCACCGGCTTCTGCTTTGCGCTTGGCGGCGTCTTCGTGATGTTCCTGGCGCCCCGTTTTGCAAGCCTTGCACAAAATCGCGGCGCTACCAGGCTGATGGCGGCAGGTGTCGGCCTGCAGGCCTTCAGCTACGTCTTCTGGGTGACCGCACTCGGGCATGTCGACGCGATCCTGCTCGTGCTGTTTTCGCAGATCCCGCTCGGCCTCGGTTATGCACTGACCTACCCTTCGGTGCAGGTCGCAGCCCTTTCTGACGTCGAGGATGACAAATCGGGGCTCGCTTCCGGACTGCTCTTCGCCTCCTTCCAGATCGGCGGCGGCATTGTGCTCGCAGCCGCTTCGGCAGTATTCGGCGCCGCACCGCATTTCGGCTGGGATCCTTATGTCGCCGGTATCGCCTTCGTGGCGCTGCTTGCGGTCGCGATCACCCTGCTTGCCGCCGCCGGTCCGCGGACATCGGCCGCCCGGACTTCGGCCTATCAGGCCGCGGAATGACCGTTGCGCCCGCACCCTGACCGGTGCGGGCGCTTCATAAGATAAAGCGAATATTAGCAACAGAATCCCATTGCCTTGCCTCGGCGAAAGGCGCATGGTCTCGCCTTCGGCAGCCATTGTACGGGCGCTGCCGACTGAGGGTTTCATCCCCTCGCCCCGACGAAAGGAGGGCCTATGTCTTCCACTTCCGAAAAGCCGCATCTGACCTCGTCCGATCTCGACATGCTTCAAGGCGTGCTCGACGACGCCGGCTACGACGCCAGAATCCTGATCGATGACCAACGCGTGTTCAACGTCGCGGCCGTGTTGCTGATCAGGCTGTTCCAGGAGGGCGTCACCTCGCCGGCCATGCTCTCAAAGGCTCTCGAATACCATTTCGGCAAGCCGAAGGAACCGCCGAAACCGATCACCCCCATCTTCAACCGATATGCGATACAGGGATTGCCGCGCGAAAGGCGGGCCGCTGGCTGATGCGCTGCGCATCTTTCAGATTCGCCAAAGGAGCCAATCACTTTGAAGCTGCGGAAAACCCTGTGTCTCTGTATCGGCGTCGCAGTGGCGGGTTATCTTGGATGGGTGCAGTTCGGCGCTTATCAGCAACGGCAGCATGCCAAGGATCTTGCTGCGATTGACAGGGAGCGCCGGGTGGCGCTCCTCGAAGCGGACGGCTGCCAGGCACGGGTGGACCTGCTTCTCACGATGACCGACCGCCTGCTCAAGGCCGGAGGGATGCGGGTCCCGTTCGACATCGGGCGGGATATAGATCTTTGCCTGGCGCGCGGCATCATGTCGGCATCCGGGCGAGCGGAAATGGAAAGAACCAAACTGATCCGCCTGTTTCCCATCAATGATTAAGCCCCTCTGAAAATATGGCTTTGTTGCGGCAACGGCCTTAATGGCACCGCAATTTCATTGTAAAAGAAGGGCTCGCTGATTTGGCCGATGCGGCATCTGCGGTGACCGGAATCCGGCCCGCCATTTTCCCGATCGCGAAAAACATGGTGACGTCCCGCCTCAACGTCGGGTTTGGCTTTTGGTGACCTCTGAGGTCATCCGCCTCCAGACTTCGATGCGGTTTCAGCAGGCATCATTTCATTCAATTCCTGCGGCCCGGCGTTGTCGGGTCGTCCTCACGACGATCCCGCGATCTCCGGTCGCGGTCGACAAGCGGGCGAACACCGCGCAGGCTACGGCTTTTCAGTTTTCGATCAAACGGGAGATTTATTCATGGCAAAAGGACAGGTTAGAAGCAATCGTGAGGTCCGGAAGCCGAAGAAGGACAAGCAGGCGGCGAAGGTGGAAAGCACGTTCGCCAATCAGATGAAGACGGCGACCACGACCGCCCCGCATGGCAGTGCTCCAAAGAAATAAAAGATCTTATCGAGCCCCCGCCTCTTCGCAGAGATAGCGCAATTCACGATCGATTTGCGCATAAGAATCATGTGTCAACTGAAGTGATTGCGCGTCCGGTCGGCCGCGCTACGCTCCTGCGTGACATTATCACCCATTGACATGTTTCCACAAAAACAGGAAGTGCTGCAGCCATGGTCTCTCTTCACACAATGTACCGTTTCGACTATCCGCTCTTTCTCATTCGCTCGGCTGTAGTGATCGCACTCGGCCTTTCGAGTATCGCGGCTTTTCATGGCGCTATTCTGTGATCGAATCCGCGCGCCGCAACGAGATTAAGGAAATCCAAGTGGTCCCTTTGGGCGAACCCGCCGCAAACTCGGAGTCTTCCGGGGGGCACAACGCGCTTTTCGCTGAGAAGCGCTGGTTGAAGATTCTTGCCGGATACCGTCAGCCGAGAGCCGGCCGAAGCGCTTTTGAGCTTGCCGTCACGGTCGTCCCGTTCGCTCTGTTCTGGGCTGCCGCATGGGCCGCGGTTCATTACAGCTTCTGGCCTGGCCTCATCCTCGTCGTTCCCGCCGCCGCTTTCCTGTTACGGCTGTTCATGATCCAACACGATTGCGGCCATGGCTCGTTTTTCGCACGCCGCGGCGTCGACGACTGGGTTGGGCGAACGATCGGCATCCTGACGCTGACGCCATACGACTATTGGCGCCGGGCACACGCGGAGCACCACGCCTCGGCAGGGAACCTGGACGAACGCGGCGTCGGCGACATCGAAACGCTGACGATCGCCGAATACAATGCGCTGTCGCGCTGGGGCCGGCTTGGTTACCGGCTCTACCGGCACCCGGCCGTGATGTTCGGGATCGGGCCGGCATGGCTGTTCATCTTCAAGCAGCGCCTGCCCTTCGGCATGATGCGCTCCGGCGCCTTGCCCTGGGTCTCCACAATGGCGACCAATCTTGCCATCGCGGCGGTCGCGGCACTGCTGATCTGGGCCGTCGGGATCGTCCCCTTCCTGCTGGTGCATCTGCCGACCGTGCTTCTGGCCGGTGCTGCCGGTGTCTGGCTGTTTTACGTCCAGCACCAGTTTGAGGAAACGCATTGGTCGAAGGAGCCGGACTGGCAGTTCCAGCATGCAGCCCTTCACGGCGCTTCGCATTACGACCTGCCGCCGGTGCTGCGCTGGATCACCGGCAATATCGGCATCCACCATGTCCATCATCTGTCGAGCCGGGTGCCCTATTACCGGCTGCCGGAGGTGCTGCGAGACCATCCTGAGCTTGCCGACCTCGGCCGCATCACGCTCATGGAAAGCCTGCGCTGCGTCAAGCTGGTGCTGTGGGACGAACAGACGAAACGGCTGGTGTCGTTTCGCGATGCGGCGCGGCTCGCAGCCGCGCAGTAAGCAGAGGCCTCAAAGCGCGTCGCCCCGATCTGATTGATGCGGCGCGCTTCGCCCTTTGTTTGGGCTGTGCCACCCCGCCCCCAGCGACGCGCTTTAGCGGTATCCCGTCACATCCGCCGGTTTGCCCGGCTCCTGCACTTCCACCATGTAGCGCCAGCAATCCGGCCGCGAACCGTCGATGTCATCGAACCCGTAGACCTTGGCAAGCCCACCGCTCGACAGCGACTGGCCGTTCCAGCGGGCGCGGTCGGGATCGGCGGCAATCGCAGCGACGGCGCGGCCGACGAAGTGCGGGGTTTCGGAAATGGCGAAGTGCGGCTGCACCTTGGTTGCCTCGCGCCAATTGTCTTCGTTGACACCATAGGCATCCAGCATCATTTCGGAGCGCAGCCAGCCGGGCGTGATCGAAACGGCCGTGGCGCCATGTTTTACCAGATCCTGCGCATGCGCCCAGGCCATGCGGGTGACGCCGGTTTTGGCGAGGTCGTAGAAGGGCGACAGCCGATAATGGGTGGCATTGTAGTCGGCCGTGCCGTCGGTCACCTCGACAAGCAGCCCGCCCGGTCGCTCGATCAACAGCGGCAGCGCATAATGGGCGGTGATCAGATGCGTCTCGATGCCGAGCCGCAGCAGGCGCAGGCCCTTGTCCAGCGAATGCTCCCAGACAGCCTTATCCCATTCGAACAGCTTTTCGCCGCCCCAGATGTCGTTGACGAGAATATCGAGCCGGCCAGCCTCTGCCCGGATGCGGGCGACCAGCGCCTCGACCTCAGCCTCGACGAGATGGTCTACCCTCACGGCAATACCCCTCCCGCCCGCAGCCGTGACACGTTCGGCCGTTTCCTCGATCGTTTCCGGCCTGGCATATTCGGATTGCTGTGCGCGCGTCGAGCGCCCCGTCACATAGACGGTGGCGCCGGCAGAGCCGAGTTCCACTGCAATGCCGCGGCCGGCGCCCCGCGTTGCACCCGCCACCAAAGCCACTTTCTCCCGCAGGTCCGTTGTCACTTCTCCATCCTCCACGTTAGAAAAGAAAAAACTGACATTGCATATAAACGAATGTTCGTTCATAAATAAGGCGGATACGCGAGGAAATTCATGCCGCGCCGCCGTACGCTTTCCGATGAACAGCTTCTCGCCATGGTTTTGGCGCTGATCCATGCCGAGGGGCCGGATGCGGCGACCTTTGCGGCGGTGGCCAAAGTCAGCGGCCTTTCCGGTTCGACGCTGGTGCAGCGTTTTACCACGAAGGCGGCGATGCTGCGCGCAGCGCTGCTATACGCCTGGGACAGGCTGGATGCGGAAACGGCAAGGCTTGCAGGCAGCGTGGCGATCACACCGGACGGCGCCGTCGCGCTGCTTGTCGGACTGTCGCAGGATTACGGCGACAATGCCGCCGCCTATGGCGAGGGACTGCGGGTGCTGCGCGAGGACTTCCGCGATCCGGTGTTGCGCGCCCGGGGGGCTGCCTGGGGAACGGCGCTGACCGCGGCGATCGCACGCTGTTTCGCATCGGCAGGCGCGCCGGAGACCATCGCTCGGCTGATGCTGTCGCAATGGCAGGGCTCGCTCACCTGGTGGGGCTTTGGCGCGGAAGGGCCGGTGGACAAATATGTGGAGGTGGAATTGCGCCGCTTCCTCGCAGCGGTAAAAAGCTGAGCCGCTTACGCCTCTTCCTCTTCCTCGTCCTTCTCTTCACCCACAGTCAGCGGCCAGTCGACGACGTAGTCTTCGAGGTCGTCGATATCGATCTCGTTTTCGTTGATCGTGCGGCCGCGCGCGGAAATGCCGGCGGCATGAACGGTTTTCGGATCGCCGGAGATTAGCGGGTGCCACCAGTAGAGATCACGGCCTTCATTGACCAGCCGGTAGCCGCAGGTCGGCGGCAGCCAGGCGATATCGGGCACATTCTCCTTGGTCAGCTGCACGCAATCCGGAACGAAATCCCAGCGGTTCTCATAGCTAGAGCAGCGACAGCTTTCGCCGTCGAGCAGCTTGCAGCTGACCGAGGTGAAATAGATATCGCCGCTATCCCATTCCTCGATTTTGTTGAGGCAACAGAGACCGCAGCCGTCGCAGAGGCTTTCCCATTCGGCGACGGTCATTTCGGCAAGCGTCTTGCGCTTCCAGAAGGGCAGATCGTTCATCGTCATTTCTTGCAACAGCGGCCCGCAAATTGACGTGACCGCCATCTATCTCTCTTGTTATCAGCCGCAAAATCAATCAATTCTTCAGCATGCTCCTGGTATCGGAGGGCTTTGCGGCCATATGGCGGCCTCGCGCTTTCGTCGCTTTCCGACGGCCGGAGATAAGCGAAGCGCGATCAGGCGGGAATACAGGACGTGCAGGATCCGGACAACCCCGAAAGAGGTCCCGAAGCGGGACCCAAAGAAACGGCGAATAACGCGGCGGACAAGCGGCCGGCGAAGAGCCGCCACATCCTGCTGCGCATCGATTCGTGGATCGACTCAACCGTCTGGAACGCCGGCTTCCGCGCCGCCGAGATCTGGGAAGACATCACCATCTTTTTTCGCCGCTTCCGCGTGCGCGGCTGGAAGCGCATGGTCTTCGAATTGGCCGGCGAAGGGCTGACGCTCGGGGCGGCCGGCTCGGTGCTGATGCTGCTGCTTGCCCAGCCGGCCTTCGAGGCGACCAAGGAGGACTGGCGCAACCGCGGCGATTTCGCCGTCACCTTTACTGATCGTTACGGCAACGTCATCGGCCATCGCGGCGTCATTCACCAGAACTCCGTGCCGATCGACGAGCTGCCGGATTCCCTGATCAAGTCGGTGCTCGCTACCGAAGACCGGCGCTTCTTCGACCATTTCGGCATCGACGTGATCGGCCTCTTCCGCGCCATGGTGACTAACGCCCAGGCGGGCGAAGTCGTGCAGGGCGGCTCGACGCTGACCCAGCAGCTCGCCAAGAACCTGTTTCTCTCCAACGAGCGTTCGATCGACCGCAAGATCACCGAAGCGTTCCTCGCCTTGTGGCTCGAGTCGAACCTTTCCAAGAAGGAAATCCTCTCTACCTACCTCGACCGCGCCTATATGGGCGGCGGCACCTTTGGCGCAGCCGCGGCGGCGCAGTTCTATTTCGGCAAGAATATCACCGATGTGAACCTTGCCGAATCCGCCATGCTGGCCGGCCTGTTCAAGGCGCCGGCCAAATATGCGCCGCATGTGAATCTGCCGGCGGCACGTGCGCGCGCAAATGAGGTGCTGACCAACCTCGTGCAGAGCGGGCTGATGACCGAGGGACAGGTGATCGCCGCCCGGCGCAATCCGGCAACCGTCGTCGACCGCAACGAGGTAGAATCGCCCGACTTTTTCCTCGATTGGGCTTTCGACGAGGTGCAGCGGCTGTCGCCGCGCTTCCACCAGCATTCGCTGATCGTGCGCACGACAATCGACATGGGTATCCAGCAGGCGGCTGAGGAATCGGTCGAAACGTCGCTGCGCGAATATGGCGAGGCCTATCACGCCAAGCAGGGTGCCATGGTGATGATCGAGAACGGCGGCGCGGTACGCGCCATGGTCGGCGGGCGGGACTACGGCGAAAGCCAGTTCAACCGCGCCACCAGGGCGCTGCGCCAGCCGGGATCCTCCTTCAAGGTCTATACCTATTCGGTGGCCATGGAGAGCGGGATGACGCCGCAGACGACGATCGTCGACGCACCGATCTCTTGGGGCAATTGGAGCCCGCACAATTATGCGAACCACTATGCTGGCCGCATAACCCTTGAGACGGCGATCGCCCAATCGATCAACACGGTGCCGGTGCGGCTTGCCAAGGAGAAGCTCGGCATTCAGCCGATCCGGGCCATGGCGAAGAACCTCGGCGTCGAAACGCCGATCCGTGACGACGTCACCATCCCGATCGGCACGTCCGAGGTGACGGTGCTCGATCAGGCGACGGCCTATGCCACCTTCCCGGCCGGCGGCTATCAGTCGCGCCGCCACGGCATCACCCAGGTTCTCGATTACGACGGCGACGTGCTCTATGATTTCGACCGCGACGAGCCGGCGCCTAAACGCGTACTCTCGGAACAGGCCGATGCCTATATGAACCAGATGTTGTCGCGCGTTCCCTATGTCGGCACGGCGCGCAAGGCAGCCCTTGACAACGGCATCGTGACAGCTGGCAAGACCGGCACGACCCAGGCCTACCGCGACGCCTGGTTCGTGGGTTTCACCGGCAACTACACCTGCGCCGTCTGGTTCGGCAATGACGACTATACCTCGACCAACAACATGACCGGCGGCTCGCTGCCGGCGATGACCTTCAAGCGCGCCATGGACTACGCCCATCAGGGTGTGACGCTGCGCGCCATTCCCGGCATCGAAAATCCCTTGCCCTCGGAAAGGGATCTCGCCAAGACCGTCGCCGCCAAGCCGCAGGACGGATTGCCGCAGCTCATCCGGCCGCGCATGCTCTCGGTGCCATCGACGAATATTCTCAAAGCCCTCGGCGCAAAGCTGAAAAATGCCGCCCCGCTCGCGCCGGCGAAGGTGGCGAGCGCCGAATAGACGCCGCGTGGATGCGACGAACGATTTCCGGGAGATCTGCGAGAGCGTGGCCCCTCATCCGGCTAGGTGAGGGCAAATCATAGGCGCGCACGCCCGCACCTCTGGATAGATCGCGTACATGTCGTCGCATGGCATTCCACCCCACCAGAATCAGTGGTAACCCTTTAACTCGATATGGTTTCCAAGGTCTTGACGTGTTTCGATTCCCCCTCTTCATCCTGGTCACGCTGATCGTCGCCTTCGGCGGCGGGATCATGATTTCGCTGTATGCGCTGGATGCGACACAGGGTTTCGGGGCGATCAAGCTCGGTGCGTGGGAGGCCTTTCCGGCGCTTCAGACGGTCGATGCCGATCCTTATGCCAAGTCGCATCGGGCTCGCGCCGGCAAGCTGCTCTACGGCAGCGCCGAGGGGCTGACCTTCACGGCGAGCGTCGACGACGACGGTGCGCGGCTGAATGCCGGCTGCCGCTACCGCATCAGCGGGCAAACGCCGCCTGCCCGGATCTGGACACTCTTTACCGCCGACAATGGCGGCAACCCGGCGGCAGTCAAGACCGGGCATCCCTCAGCGCTCAATTCCTGGACGGTGCTGCGCCAGCCGGACAGCAGCTTCTCGATCGACATCTCAGCCGCGGCGCAGCCCGGCAACTGGCTGGCCTTGCCGGAGGCCGGCACCTTCCGGCTGGTGCTGACGCTGTTCGACACGCCGACCGCCGGCAGCTCCGGCGTGATCGACCTCGCCATGCCGAAGCTCACCAAGACCGGATGCGGCAATGCTTAGGATCTTCTTCGCCATTCTGACCGGCCTTTTCGGCGCAGCCCTGCTGCACCTCGTCATCATCCTGTCGCTGCCGCATTTCACCGGCAAGGATGCGGCGACCCGCGTGGAGGCGGAGGGCGACCTCAACAATTTCACGTTGCTCGGCGGCCAGTATGACGAAGCAGGCCTTGCCAATGGCGACCCCTTCGTGCGCACCGCCGTCTGCTCCTTCGACGTCGAGGATGCGCCGGTGCATTTCACCGCCAAGGGCAATGTGCCCTTCTGGTCGATCGCCATCTACGACAGCGCCTCCAACGAGGTCTTCAGCATGAACGACAGAACCTCGGTCGGCGGTGCGCTCGATGTGCTGGCCGGCGGCCCGATCCAGCTGACCGACCTGCGCAAGAACCTGCCGCAGGAATTGCAGCAGGCGATCCTGGTGGAAATGGCGCGGCCGGACGGCTATGCCGTGCTGCGGACGCTGGCGCCGCAGGCAAGTTTTAATGAGGCGGCGCGGAACTTCCTGACGGAAGCCGGCTGTGAGCAATTTAGCGCCCGCTAAAGTTGAACGGACTACTTCTTGTTGACGCGCGGCGCGGGCGCCGGGCCATGTCTAGGGCTCTCGGTCAGCCGCTCGTAGCGGACGCCCGTGAACCAGAGGATCTTAGCTTCGCGGGGCTCTTTGTCCGGGCGGCGGGGCGCCCGCGGCTGCCGATCCGCCAATGCGACTACTATTGCCATTCTCGTCTCCATGCACTGCCCGAGACGGATGAACTTACGATGGATTTCACCCTGCCCGCCAATGTGCGAGCCGGCGCGTCCTGCGGTGGCGGAGTGACCGAACCGAGGGCATTCGCGCCTTTCCCACGGCACCTGGTTGAAATACCGTGATCAGGAGGCTCAACGATCCAAACACTCAAATCGCGTCGTTCCCATCCGAATTGAGACATATGACAGTTAACAGTTTACTAATATTCGGCGGAAGCCAAACACAGTTCACGTTACCTGCTCTGTAACGCGCGAAGAGTTGATTTGGTTTCACGCCGCCCGCCTAAGGCTCCGGCCCGAACTCGAAGTATAAAACAAGAAGTAAATCATATAGTTGAGAAGAGCGGAGCACGCCTACCCCGGCAGCAAAAGAGCAATGTTGCAGAAATGCTTCATGAAAATATTTAATTGCACACGACTCCGATACGCGTATGTTTGCTCCAGTCGATCAGCATTTCCGGCCCCGATCGATCGCGGATATTCACGCTCTTGCCGGAATGCGGAGGCTAGCGATGTCTTTGCTGGTGAATTCATATTTCTCGCCTGACGATCTCGACATTCTGCGCGGTGCGCTCGATGCCTGGTGCGCGGAACGGCGCGTCGACATCAAAAGCGTCGAGGCGCAGTATGCGGCATCGGCGGCACTCGACCTTTATCAGGCCGGCCACAACAGCCGCGAAAAATTGCTGGACGCGCTGCGCGATCGCAAAGCCGCCTGACCTTTTCCCTTGTGATGCCAGCGATGTGCAGTCGTTGCAGCGGCCTCTTCCACCAGACTTTTATGTTGCCGGCCAATCACGCCGCGACACGCGCCGCGTGTATATTTCTGGCGCATTTTCACAAAATCTTCAGCATGCATTAACCCTACCGGTGTAGGATTTGTTCATAACCCATGTGGCCCGGCATGCGTTCCGCCAGCGCATATCGGCCCGTGGTTCCCCTTGGTTCGGCGTTTTCGGGGTGTTCTTGTGCGTGACCGGTTTCGAGACCTAGAGGGCCCATTGGCCGTCAGGAAAAAGGACGTGGTATTGATGGCGACCGTCAGCAGTTTCGAGAACCTGTCTCATCCGACACGTTCCGAACTGCGCCAATTTGCCGAGCTTTTCATGCCGCTCTTCCAGGCCTCCTCCGACGAGGCCAAACGCCAGGCCGTCGCGGCACTCTCTCAATGCGAAAACATGCCGGCGGCCGTGGCGCTGTTCATCGGCAACCAGCCGATCGAGATCGCCGCCCCTTTTCTTGCCGCCTCCAAGGCAATTGCCGACGATATCCTGATTACCATCGCGCGCATGCAGGGTGCAGCGCATGTAAAGGCGATCGTCAGTCGCGATTCCCTCTCGCCGAAGGTCATCGATGCGCTGGTGGCGCTACGCCAGAGCCAGCCGCGGTCGGCCGCCGCATCGGCGCCCATCACAGAATCCCAGACGGTGCCGCTGTCGCCGGCGCCTGGAGAAACCTACGAGGCGGATGCGCTGCAGGAACAGCGGGTTGCCAATGAAGAGGCGCTGCGCGAGCGTATTCTCGGTCTTGCTGGCCATCTCGGCCGGGCCGACGAGGACAGGCTTGGCCTGCGCACGCTTACCGATATTCAGGAGGCGCTGCTGGTACGTTTTGCCCGCTCACGCGAGGCAATGCATTTCGCAACCGCGCTGGCCGATGCGCTGTCGGCCAGCCGCTGGCTTGCAGAACGCATCATGCTCGATCTTTCCGGCCAGCAGCTCGCGACGACGCTGACGAGCCTTGGCATGGGCTTTCTCGACGCCGTCTTCGTGCTGGAAAAGCTTTATCCGCATCTTGCCGAACAGCAGCACAATGTCACGCGCGGCTGGATGGTGCTCGATGCGCTCGATCCGGAAGAATGCCACGAACGGGTGGAAGCCTGGCGCCGCGCCGATCGCTACACCTACAAACCCGAAGCGGCCAATGCGCCTGCACCTCAGGAAACGCCGAGCCACCGCTTCCTCAATCAGGCGCCGGCGCAGCGCGACATGCGTGTCCTGGGGCGGCGATCCCGCTGAGATCGGCAGACCCGCCAGCCCTCAGCCATCCCGTGCAAGCGGGATCATGTCGCCCAATTCCTCCGCCTCGAGCTCGACGATCCACAGATCGGGGTCGAACCGGCGTTCCCGCTCCAGCATGGCGCGCACCGCCTCCGGCTCGCTGCGCGACAGGCGGATCTCGAACAGACGGGCGCCCGCCTCATCTTCGCCGAAGGCGGTCTGCGGCGCAGGCGCATAGAGCGTTTCCAGGCCGTCGCGAAAATGCTGGCGGATGAAGATCGCACCCGCCTCCTCCGCACCCTTCTTTTCGACGGCGGCAAAATCGCCGCTGGCGAAGACGCGGCGCAGGAGGGCGGAAACGAAGATGTCGGCGCGTAATCTCATCGGCGCGGTATAGACCGGGCGGCCAGCGGCGGCAATGCGGCGATTGGCGGTGTTCCAGACGACATGGCCAGGCCGCTTGGGCTGCGAGGGTTTCCGGTTATGGTAGGGGTGTTTCTAAGGCGTTTCACGCTGTGCGCGGGAAAAGCGCTACGCACTTTTGCGCGACAGGCTTCGGGCTAAATTGCGCCGATCTCCTTGAGTTTTTTCAGCACCGCCTGGGTCGGCTCGCCGTTTTCGGGCAGGTTGTAGTGCTTCTGGAAATGGCGGATGGCCGCGCGGGTCTGCTCGCCGGCAACACCGTCGACGCCGACATTGGCATAGGCCATGTTGGAAAGGCCCTTCTGGATCTTCAGCACCAGATCGACATTGGTGATTTCGCTTGAGGGAACCTGCTTTGCGGATGACGGAGCGGTTTTGACCGTCTTTTCGGCGCTGCGGATCGCCGCTGCGACCGGGTCTTCCGCCGCTGCCTTCGAGCTGACATCCTCGGGCGGCTTTTCCATGGGAACGGTCGAGGGGCCGGCTGAATCAGTCTTCAGCGCCGCCAGCACCTGCGGCGTCGGATCGCCGGTCTGGGCCATGCCGACGGTTTCCTCGAAGAAGAGGATGGCCGCGCTGGTACGTGGGCCGATGACGCCGTCGGGTATGCCGTTATAGAGGCCACGGCGCACCAGTTGTTGCTGGATGTCCATGACGAGCTGGCTCGGCTGCTGGCCGGGCGCGGCCGGCGCCGGCGTTGCGTTGGTGGTGGTCGCGGCATCCTCCGGCCGCTCGATGCGGAAGGTGGTGACGTCGCCCTGCTGCTCCTCCGCCGGGCGGCGGGCGCCGAGCACGTTGGAAGACTGCGGATCGCGGGTGCGGAAAATCGGGTGGGGATGCAGGCCCGGCTGATACCAGAGCGCATTGGCGGCGACGAAGGAGAAGATGACGACAAAGGTGATCGTGCCGCCGGCAACCGAGGGATTGCGGCCGATGACGCCGCCGAGCACCGAGGCGCCCTGCAGGCTGAGGCCGCCCAGGGCGGCTGCACCCGACATCAAGAGGCCCGGCTGCTGCCGTCCCCTTCTTCCCTTAGGCGATTTTCGCTTGTGCGCGGCCATCCAAACGCCCCTCCCCCAATTCTACACCTGCATTGAGCGCGCCCTTCAGCCGCGGCGGGAACTCGACAGTCGCGCCATGACCGGCGTCTTCGGCGCATATGGCGCCCGAGCCGTCCACCGCGATCTCTATGGTGATGATCGTGCCTTCGCCGGGCTGGCTGGCGATGGCGAAATGCCCGCCATGCAGCGCCACCAGCCCCTTGACCAGGGAAAGACCAAGGCCGGTGCCTTCGAAGCGACGGGTATAGTCGTTCTGGATCTGGACAAAGGGCTGACCGAGCAAGGCCAGCTTGTCGGCCGCAATACCGATGCCGGTGTCGCTGACCGTCAGCTTGAGGATGCCGTCGCGTGCCGCCGCGTCGACCGAGACGACGCCGCCGGCCTCGGTGAACTTTATGGCATTGCCGACGAGATTGATGAGGATCTGCTGGATGGCGCGCTGATCGGCGACGATCTCGCCGAGGCCGCGCTGGATCCGGCTCGTCAGCGTCAGGCCTTTGGTCTTGGCCTGCAATGCGAGCATCGATTCGCAGGATTTGACCGAACTCGCTATATCGAAAGGTTCAAGGATAAGCTCGTAGCGGCCGGCTTCGATCTTGCTCATGTCGAGCATGGTGTTGACGACGGACAGGAGATGGGCGCCGGATTCGCGCACGAGGCCGACATATTCGCGCTGACGGTCGTTTTCGAACTTGCCGAAATATTCGCCGATCAGGATATCGGAAAAACCGAGAATGGCGTTCAGCGGCGTGCGCAGTTCGTGGCTGACGGCGGCGAGGAAGCGCGACTTGGCGTCGTTTGCCGATTCGGCATCGGCAACACGGTTCTGGGCTTCGGCCCGCAGCTGCTGCTCGACGGAGACATCGCGCAGCTGAGCGATGACGGCGGCAAGTTCGCCGTCGGCGTCGCGCCGGGCCGTCATGTCCATTCTAAGATAGGCGAACTGGCGTTGATCGCGCGCGACCGAGGGGCGGTCGATGCGCAGATCGACGCACTCGGCATCCTCGCCCCGGCGCAGGCTATCGAGCGCCTGCAGGAAAAGGATGCGGTCGGAGACGTGCACCTGCTCCAGGAAGCCCCTGCCCTTGGGATCGCGCATCCAGGCGAGGAAATCGCGCCGGTCGCGGCCGCCGATCGTGGCCACACTGCCGTGCGGATCGAGGAAGAAGACGAGCCCGGGGGTGGCGTCAAGGAAGAAGTCCTCGGCCGACTGTGTCGCGATCCCGGCGGACGAGCCCTGACGGGCAAGCGCGATGCTGCCGACGGCGGAGAACAGAAAGGCGGCGCAAACCATGGCGACCCCTGCCGGCAAGGCGACGGCCGGACTGGTGACCGCCGAGAGGCCGATCGGAGCGGCAATAAGCGCAGCCGACGAGAACAGCACGAGGCGGCGCAGGATCGCAAGCTCGCGCTGGCGCACGGCTTCACCGCCGCCCGTCCGGGAGAGCCAGCTTGTCGCCGCCCGGTCTACGAGCGCCGTCACCCAGCCGCCAATGTTACTCAATACTCGCACGCAATACCCGCCCAAAAAGGCTGTCTATCGATCCGGACAATAGGCCCCGGCCGCTTAAAGAAAGGATAAGGCAAAAGCGCTGTTCACAGCCGAAAAGGCCCGAAAATCCCGTTTTGAAGCATCTGAAAGGCTCTTTGCCTTTTGTGGTTAATGGCAGGTAAGCGACGGATTTTCCTCATATTTCAGCATTGCGTTAACTCCTGTGGCAAGGCGAGCCGGCAAAAGCCCTGCAATTGCAGCGAGGTGCTGCCCTGATGCTTAACGGCGATCGCTCGCATTCGACTAAAATGTCCGTCAAATACCGTTCGCTAAAATTTGAACTAAATTTGCCGCAAATGCGCGTGAGTTTCGAAAAGCGGCATTCGCAACTTGGCGGTAGGGTGAAATCACACCGGACAACCGGCCTGATTCGGCGACAAGAACCGGACGGGAAAACAGGATGGGCAACGACAATGTGGTTTCTAATCAAAGGATCCTTCTGGTTTGGCCTTGTGCTCGTGCTCCTTTCCGTCTTCAGCACGGAGGGTTCCGACAAGTTCGCCAGCGGCCCGCAATTGCAGCTTTCCGACGCCTTTACGGCGGCAAGCGGCGCCTATGACTATCTCACCGGCATGTGCTCAGAAAAACCCGAGGTCTGCGCCAAGGGCGCCGAAACGCTCACCGCACTCGGCTACCGGGCGCGTGAAGGCGCCCACGTCGCCTATGAACTGCTCGACAGCCAGTTCAAGGACGAGACGCCGGCGACAGCAAAACATGCCGAAACGCAAATGCCGGTGGCTCTCACCATGCCTTCGCTTACGGCACCCGCCATCCAGGAAAAGGTACGCGAGGCAAAGGCCGCGCTGAACCAGCCGATGCCCTACCGCCCGCCGGTCGAAGATGACGCCTCCGCCGAGACGGTTGTCACCGGCGCGATCCCGCTGCCGACGCCGAAGCCGGCGATCTAGATTTTCCAAGCTTGCATCGGTGGCCCGCACGACGCGGAAATGCCCCATGCCTGACGTGCCTGCCCTGTTTAATTCAGCATGTTGCTGCGCCGTGAGGATGCCCATCCCTCACGGCGTTTCTTTTTCATGCATGTCACCAGGACGCGTGCCGCGGTTTAGAGATCACGACACGCATGAAAACGAGGAATTGAAGCGTGTCGCATGAATCCTGTTCGACGCGGCGCGCTTTAACGGTTCAAATCCGCCGGTCTTTCACCTATATGCAGTTTTAAGATTGAAAGGCTTTCCCATGGCATCCCTCGACCAGATCATCGACGACTTCGCCTTCCTGGACGATTGGGAAGACCGCTACCGCTATGTCATCGAACTCGGCAAGGCGCTGCCGGACCTCGCCGAGGAGAAGCGTACCTCCGAAAATAAGGTAATGGGCTGTGCCAGCCAGGTCTGGCTGGTGACGCATACAACAGGTGATCCCGACAACCCGGTCATGAGTTTCGAAGGGGATTCCGACGCCCATATCGTCCGCGGCCTCGTCGCCATCGTGCTTGCCACCTATTCCGGCAAGACGGCGTCGGAGATCGCCGGCCTTGATGCCTTCGAGATCTTCTCGAAGATCGGTCTGGTGGAGAACCTGTCATCGCAGCGTTCGAATGGACTGCGATCGATGGTCAACAGGATCCGTGAGGAAGCAAAGCTTCGCGCCGCGGCTTGAACGCGCTTGCGATAAGGGGTTCTGAGAGACGCCGCGCCCCAAGCGATTCAGGAAGCGCTACGATCAACGAATCAGTACATTAACACTTGCTGATAGTATAGGAATACATTCTACGGCTGCTCGCAAAGCATAGGTCAGAGGCGCCGCCGCAAGCACAGACAGAAAAGCCGGGCACAAGACCCGGCTTTTGTCGTTGATGGCTTTCGAAAAAGCTCAGCCGCGGCCGCGCTTGCGGCGCTGACCCAGGCCCATTTCCTTTGCCAGGCGCGAACGCGCTTCGGCATAGGCGGGCGCTACCATCGGGTAGTCGGTCGGCAGGTCCCACTTCTCGCGGTATTCTTCCGGCGAGAGGCTGTGATGCGTCATCAGGTGACGCTTGAGGGACTTGAAGTTGCCGCCGCATTCCAGACACGTGATCTGCTCGTCCTGTACGGACTTGCGGACAGAGACTGCAGGCTTCTGTTTTTCGACGATGGCCGCAGCAGGCTGCGGTACGGACGTGTTGCTCAGTGCCGAATGCACGTCGGAAATCAGATTTGCCAAGTCGCTGACCGGGACAACATGGTTGCTGACATAAGCCGCGACGATGTCGGCTGTCAGTTCCACAAGCAGCTCCGGCGCATTGCCGGTCGCCATTTCCGTCATATTTTTTCTCCTGTTAGCATGCTCAAACGGCCTTTGACTGTTACGTCAAAGACCCGCCTCGTAGAAGCGAACAGCAAAAGCACGGGAAGCGACCTTCTGTTTCGAAAAACGCGAAATCCACCCCTAGATTCCGAAGAGCGAGACCTGTTCTAATACTGCCTGGCTGCAAATCACTACGTCATGCCCCAGGCGATGGCCCCAGTTTAGACATAAAAAATCAAAACTGAGAGACTTGGAAGCAGTACGATTGCGATTCACAATCAGAACTCTACTTGCATTTTCAAATACCATCGTTTGGTCGAAAGGCCAATTATTATTTGTCGTTTTTCTTGAGAAAAAATGACAGATGAAGAATTAAGGCGCGTTCTGGCAAGCTTTACTCACAGCTTCCTGTGCATAAGTTTTGCATAAATCTGGTAAAGCAGCGAAACAGCACAGGCTCAGCGCTTTCGCATATCGTCGCGGACCGAGACGGCGCCGAGCGCATATCCCGAAAGGTGGGCGGCTCTGGCCAGCAGATGGGCGGAGACCGGCGCCGTCAGCAGCAGGAAGACGAAGCCGGCAATGGCGCGGGCGAGAATCGACAGTTCCTGCGAATAGAGGCCGGCGGCAAGAAGCAGCAGACCGGAACCGACCGTCCCGACCTTCGAGGCCGCGTGCATACGCGTATAGAGGTCCGGCAGCCGGACCAGTCCGATCGCTGCCGAAAGAGCAAAGAGCGCACCCGATATCAGCAGCAAGGCAGTGGTGCCGGCCAGGATATAGTCCATCATCGTTTCTTCCCTCCCGCACGCCGTTTGGCGCCGGCCTTTGCCGGAGATGCGGACGCCGGCGATTTGATGTTGCCGCGCGACAGCACGAATCGGGCGAAGGCAACCGTTGCCAGGAAACCGACGAGGCCGAGCGAAATGGCGATATCGATATAGAGCGAAAAGCCGGTTTTGACCGCGATGACGGCGATCAAACCGATGGCGATGCCGGTCAGCATATCGAGGGCGAGGATGCGATCCGGCAATGTCGGGCCGGCAACGACGCGCCAGACCGTCAGAATCAGTGCCAGGCCGAGGATGATGAGTGCAGCCGAGGATGCGGCCGCGACGATGGCGGCAGGTGTGATCACCGGAAAGCCTCCATGATCTTGCGCTCGAAACCATTGGCGATATCGCGCTTGGCTGTCTCGGGATCGGAACAATCGAGCGCATGGACATAGAGCGTGCGGCGATCTGTGGAGACATCGACCGAAAGTGTGCCGGGTGTCAGGGTGATGAGGTTTGCCAGCAGAGTGATCTCGAAATCGCTCGTCACCATCAGGGGGAAGGCGAAGATGCCGGGCTTCAGCTTCATATCGGGCGAAAGAATGGTGAGTGTGACCCTCCAGGCCGACAGCGACAATTCCTTGAGGAACAAGAGGGCGAGCGAGAACACCAGGCTGGCGCGGCGCAGATATCCCTTGCCGCCGAAGGGTTCGCGGATGATGGCGAGCGAAAGGGCGGCAAGCAGGAAGCCAAGAACGAGATTGTGCAGCGAGGCGCTGCCGGTGACGGCGACCCAGGCAATGGCGAGCAGAAGATTGAAGAGAAAGGCGATCACCTGATGCCTCCGGGAAAGACCGAATGAACATAGGCTTCCGGATCGGCAAGACCGGCGGCGGCCGATTGCGACAGCGCCAGCAGCTGGTCCGGCAGGATGCCGAAGCCGACGACCAGCGCCGTCAGCGCGGCAAGCGGCAGGCCGGTGCCCCAGAGGGCTGCGGCCGGTTTCGCGGCCATCGGCGCCGGGCGCCAATAGGCGAGCAGAAAGAGGCGGCCAAAGGCGATCGTCGTCAGAAAACCGCCGGCGAGGATCACGGCCGCCAGCCACCAGGCGCCACTATCGAGCGCGGCCTTGACGAGAATGACCTTCGGCCAGAAGCCGGAAAAGGGCGGCAGGCCGCAGGCGGCAAGGAAGAGCACCAGGGAGAGCGCGGTGAAGCCGCCGCTTTGGCGGTAGAGGCCGCCGAGCGTCGACAATAGAAAGCCGCCGCCGCGCCGGGCGATTTCACCAGCGGCAAGATAAAGCGCCGTCATCAGCACCATGGAATGAAGCGCGTAAAAGACTGCGCCGCTGATGCCGCCGCCCGTACCGCCAAGTGCGACGCCGGCAAGCATATTGCCGATGCCCGATATGACGACATAGCCGAACAGCCTGCGGATATCGTTTTCGGCAAGCGCGCCGAGCGCGCCGACGAGGATGGTCGCCGCGGCGATAAGCGCAATCAGCAGGCTCAATTCCTGGCGCTCCACCGGCAGCAGCATGACGACCACCCGGATCAATGCGTAAATGCCGACCTTGGTGAGCAGGCCGGCAAACAGCGCCGAGACCACGATGCGCGGTGTATGATAGGCTGCTGGGAGCCAGAAATTGACCGGAAAGGCGGCCGCCTTCATGGCGAAGGCGAGCAGGAAGAGACTTGCCAGCGTCATCAGCGGCGCCGTGGCGCGCAAATCCCTCGCCTTTACTGCGATATCGGCCATGTTGAGGGTGCCGAAGACGGCATAAAGGATGCCGACGCCGATCAGGAACAGCGTCGTGGCGATGAGGTTCAGCACCGCATATTTCAGCGCACCGTCGATCTGCCGACGTTCGGAGCCGAGAATGATCAGCCCGAAGGAGGAGATCAGCAGCACCTCGAACCAGACATAGAGATTGAAGATATCGCCGGTGAGAAAGGCGCCGCTGACACCGGCCATCAGCAGCATGAGCAGCGGGAAAAACCCGTATCGCCGGCCGCTGTCACCGATATCGGTCAGCGCATAGATGCCGGCGGCGAGCGCAGCAAGGGCTGAAGTGAAGGCCATCAGCGCCCCGAAGAGGTCGACCGTGAAGGCGATGCCGAAGGGCGGCAGCCAGCGGCCCATCACCATGGTGAGCGGCCCTTCGGCCACGACCTTGGCCAGCAGCGCCGCATCGATCAGCGCCAGCAACACAAGGCCAAAAATGGCCAGCCAGGCCTGCAGGCGGGGGTAGGCGCGCAGCATCAGCAGGACGGCGCCGAGCGTGATGCAATGGGCGACCGGCAGAATGGCAAGCCAATGGCCGATCGGCACCGGGGCGGTGATCAGGGCGGCGGAGAGATCGACGGCGGAGGTGGGAGCGGCCATCAGGCGTGGCCTTTGGGAACGCGAGGGGCGTGCCGTGGGATGCCCCCCTCTGCCCTGCCGGGTATCTCCCCCACAGGGGGGGAGATCGGCAAGACGCGCGACCTTGCCGATATATCAATTGCACCCCCAGCCGCTTCGTCTATCTCAGGCATCTGACGAGGGTGAGACTTCGCCCCCAGCCGATCTCCCCCCTTGTGGGGGAGATGCCCGGCAGGGCAGAGGGGTGTAACCGCCAGCACCAACATCTGCATCAATACCCCAATGGCGGCAGCGGCCGGTCGTCGGGCTCGGCGGCGCGCATTTCGCTGGTGTCGTCGGTGCCGAGATCCTGGTAGGCGCGGTAGGTCAGCACCAGCAGAAAGGCGAGGAAGGAGAAGGAGATGACGATCGCCGTCAGGATCAGTGCCTGCGGCAGCGGATTGGCGGTGCCGGCGGGCAAGGCGTCGAGACCCGCCGGGATGATTGGCGGCACCTCGCGCGTCAGCCGGCCTGATGTAAAGAGCAGCAGGTTGACGGCATTGCCGAGGATGGCGATGCCGAGCATGATGTGGATCGTGAATTTCGACAGCATCAGATAGATGGCGGCAGCGAAAAACAGGCCGACGAGGATCGCCAGAAGCGGCTCCATCATTCCACCTCCTTTTCTTCCAATGTCAGCGCGATCGAGGTGATAGCGCCGAAGACGACGAGATAGACGCCGACGTCGAAGAGCATGACGCTCGACAGTGGCACTTCGAGACCGAAAAGGTTCGGATAGACCCAGAGGCCGGTCATGAAGGGAACGGCAAAAAGGATGGAGAGAAGACCTGATAGCGTCGACAGCAGCAGGCCGAAGCCGGCGATCGACAGCGGATGGAAGAAAAGCGCGCGGCGAACGGCGGCAACACCAAGAGCAATGCCATAGATCGCCAGTCCCGAAGCGGCAATCAACCCGCCGATGAAGCCACCGCCCGGCTCGTTATGGCCGCGCAGCAGCACGAAGACGGAGAAAAGCAGCATCAGCGCGGTGAGGAACGGGGCAATGGTGCGGAAGATCAGGGTATGCATCAGCCCTCGGCCTCCACTGGATCATTGGCGGCAAGCTTGCGCTCCGTGCCGGCGCGGATGCGGATCAGCGCCAGGATGGCAAGGCCGGTGACCGCGACGACGGCGATTTCGCCGAGCGTATCAGTGCCGCGGAAGTCGACGATGATGACGTTGACGACATTGGCGCCATGGGCAATCGTTTTCGAATAGGCGTTGAAGAACACCGTCAGCGCATCGTTGAACGGCACCTGCGTTGCCCGCATCAGCATAAGCGTGAAGCCGAGGCCGCAGACGAGCGCAAGCGCGCCGTCGAAGAGCCTTCGGCCAAGCGGGCGCCGATCGTCCGGGGAGAGGCGGAGCCTGGTCATGACCAGGGCGAGGATGACCACCGACAGGGTTTCGACCATGAACTGGGTGAAGGAGAGATCCGGCGCCCCGAACAGCAGGAAGATGATAGCGACGGCAAAACCCTGAATGCCGAGCGAGACGATTGCCGTCAGCCGGTCGCGGGCGACGAGCACGGCGGCAAGGCCGACCGCAGCGATCAGCAAAACCGCCCATTCATAGAGCCGGACATCCGCCGGCCAGGTGGGAAGCTGCGGCAATTCACCAAAGACGACAGGGGGGATGATGAGGATGGCGGCGACCGAGAGGAAGGTGCAGGCGATATAGATTTGCAGCCGCCCCGGCTGCAGAATACGCATGGTGCGGGCGGCGAAGCGGACAAGGCCCGATATGGCAAGATCGAATCCGTGATCCGGCCCGCGCCCGGCGGCGCGCAGGAAGATCGCCATCGCCACGCGGGCGCGGGCGAGCTGCCAATAGACGCCGATGCCGAGAAGCACTGTCAAAGCGGAGAGCGCCAAGGGCACGCCTGGATGCAGCGCCAGCGAAATGTCGATCTCAGCAGGGGTCTGGCGGATCGCGGCTGATATCGGCGACGACAGGGCAGCGTGCGTGAAGCTCGAAAAGATCGCGGCAAGCAGGCCGAGGGCAGCGAGAACGGCCGGGCCGAGCCAGAGCAGGACGGGCGCTTCGTGCGGATGTTTCTCCGTCTCCACCGGCCGGCCGAGAAAGGGTTTCAGCGCCACGGCGAAGGCGACGGCAAACATCAGCGCATTGCCGAAGACGGTGATGGTAGTGAAGGTAAGCGCGCGGACATCGCCGCCGGTGAGTGCCGTATAGATCTCCTCCTTGGCGAGGAAGCCGAAGAAGGGCGGCAGACCGGCCATGGAGAGGGCCGCCGCAAGTGCGATGACCCACGTCAGCGGCATCGCCCGCCCGAGGCCGCCGAGCCTGGTGACATCGCGCGTGCCGGTCTCGTGATCGATGATCCCGGCGACCATGAACAGCGCACCCTTGAAAAGGCAATGCGCCACCAGATAGAGCGCTGCCGCCTCCACCGCATGTTCGGAGCCGAAGCCGATCAGCATGACGAGCAGGCCGAGCGAGGAGACGGTGGTATAGGCGAGCTTGAGCTTCAGGTCGGCCTCGCCGATGGCGAGCGTGGCGCCGACCACCAGCGTCAACCCGCCGAAGAAGGGCAGAAGGATTTCCCAGGCGGGGGTCGCCCCCATGACGGGATTGAGCCGCATCAGCAGATAGACACCCGCCTTCACCATCGTGGCCGAATGCAGGTAGGCCGACACCGGCGTCGGCGCCTCCATGGCGTTCGGTAGCCAGAAATGAAAGGGAAACTGCGCCGACTTGGTGAAGGCGCCGGCAAGAACCAGGATAAGGGCAGCGAGATAGAACGGGCTTTCGCGCACGGCATCGCCAAATGCCATGAGCTGCGACAGCTGCGTGACGCCCGATATGTTCCAGAGCAGCAGCAGGCCGGCCAGCAGGCAGAGCCCTCCCCCGCCGGTGACGACAAGCGCCTGCAGGGCGGCGCGGCGCGCCGCCTCGCGCTCGTGATCGAAGCCGATCAGCAGGAAGGAGGTGATCGACGTCAGCTCCCAGAAGATGAAGAGCATCAGGAAACTGTCGGAAACGACGAGGCCGAGCATCGCCCCCATGAAGAGGAAGATAAACGAGAAGAAGCGGCCCTGATCCTTGTGTCCCTTGAGATAGCCGCCGGCATACAGCACGATCAGGGTGCCGATGCCGGTGATCAGCAGTGCAAAAGCCAGCGACAAGCCATCGAGAAACCAGGAGAAGGACAGATTGTAGCTCGGTACCCAGGCATAACCGCCGGCGACGACCTCACCGCGCGCGATCGCGGGCACGAAACGCAGGAAATGCAGAAAGGCGAGCAAGGGCGCGAGCGCCAGAAACCAGGCACCGTTGGCGCCGAAGATGCGGATGACGAGAGGAGCGGCAAGAGCGCCGACAAGCGGCAGACACAGGGCCAGAAATGTCAAAGCCGTGACATCGGCCATATCTCCTCCCCAACAGCGATAAACGACGCACCAGCGAAAACCGGCCTGTCTTCTGACTTAGGCGAAACGGGAGGGCGTCTCAAGCGATTTCGGCCGCAGGAGCTATTCGACGTAATCAGGCGGCCGATCGGGAAAGACGGGTCAGCAACCGGACAACGCAGCCGTGCAGGATAAAGACCAGAAGCGTCAGCGGCCACAGCAGGCAGGCGAAAAGCCCCGCCAGACGATGGAGCGTCAAGCCGTCATGGTTGGCCCAGCCCTCCAGGAGCGTGACCGCCATGGCGGCTGCGGCTACGAAGCCGTAGAGCAGGACGATTGCTGCTTCAAACACCAGTGATTCCCCTATACACGTAACATTAACCCTAACAGAAAACCCCTAACGGATGTAAGAGCAGGCGCCCTCCCCAAAAAGCGGTACATGGTCAATGGGGCGGGATGGTGCCCAAGTCTTGATGAACTGTCGACGGCGCACCACATTTTCTGGCAAAACGGAACCGCCCCTCGGCGAAAGGAGCATCGCATGTCCGAAACCGCAACCACCGCCAAGATCCACAAGACCGATGCGGAATGGAAAGAGCAGCTCACCCCCGAGCAATACCGCATCACCCGCCAGCACGGCACCGAGCGCGCCTTCACCGGCCCCTATTGGGATTCCTTCGAGACAGGGCTTTACCGCTGTGTCGGCTGCAACGCCCCGCTATTCCGCTCCGACACGAAGTTCGACGCCGGCTGCGGCTGGCCGAGCTATTTCGAAGCCGTCTCGCCCGATGCGGTGACCGAGCATCGCGACACCGCCTTTGGCATGGTGCGCACCGAAATCCGCTGCGGCAGCTGCGAAGCCCATCTCGGCCACGTCTTCCCCGACGGCCCGCCGCCGACCGGCCTGCGCTACTGCATCAACGGCCATTCCATGGTGTTTGAGCCGGGGCAATAGACGTTCGGCGCAGGAGGCAACCTGCCCTTCATTCGCCTGTCGGCAACTTCTCCGTTCCACGATACGTCTCGTATCGCACGTCCCCTCGCCCCGTTTCTACAGGGAGAGGGTGAGGGGTAAGCTTTCGGCGCAAAACCGGGCCTACAGCGCGACGATCCGGCTGGCGAGTCTTGACCGATCACTCATGCTCGGCAGGGCATGGCCAGGTCGTCGGCGCAGAGAGGCCGGCGGGGAGCTTGGTCGAGGTGTCGCCGCAAGCAAGGTCGATCTGGGCTTGTTCGAGGCCGGATGCCGCGGAGAGGTCGAGGCCTTCGATGCGGGTGAGGAACATGAAGGCGCGCTCGAAGATCGCCGGGCCTTCCAAACTTGCGCCGGAGAGATCGGCACGGGAGAGATTGGCGAAAGAGAATTTCGTGCCGGTCAGCACCGCCTTGTCGAAATCGGCGCGACCGAGTTCGGCTTTTTCGAAGCTCGCGCCGGCAAGCCTGGCGCCGGCGAAATTGGCTCGCTGCAGCTCGGCGCCGGCGAAGGAAGCGCCTTCGGCGATGATATTGGCGAAGCTGGCGCGATAGGCTTCGATTTTGGCGAAGCTGGCGCCTTCGGCGTGTGCGCCCTCGAGCGAGGCCCGCACCAGGGTTGCCTTCTCGAGATTGGCGGATTTGACATTGGCGCCGGCGAGATCAGTCAGCGAGAAATCCGTGCCGACGAGGTTGGCGCCTTCGAGATCACTGCCCTGCAGCATCAGGTTCTTCTTGGTGCATTCCTGCCAGTCGAGCTTCGGCGAGGCCAGGCTGCCGCAATCGGCGGCCCGGGCGGCGACCGGCGGAAATGCCAGAAGGACGAGGGCAAGGAGACCGAGCGACGATCCGTGCTTTGCCATTGAACTGTTCACCTCCATACCATTCTAAGGCCACCCTCGAAGCCGGTAGCCTCTACTTTCTTACACAGCTCCGACTACAATAAAAAGATGGAGAGCGCCGTTCACAATGGCAATGCCCGGGGGCCCGAGGGGTGCCGGATTAGGCCGAAGGCAGGCGAAGCTCCATGCAGGTGAGGTCCAGCCAGCGGCCGAATTTGGTGCCGACCTCGGAAAATCTACCGGCGATGCGAAAACCGAGCTTTTCGTGCAGCCGGATCGAGGCGTTGTTCTCGGCCTCGATGCCGGCGATCATCACATGAATATTGCCGGCCGCCGCGCGGGCGATCAATTTGCGCATCAGCCGCTCGCCGATGCCGGCGCCGCGGCAATCCTTGTCGACATAGACGGAATGCTCGACGGTGTGGCGGTAACCGTCGAAGGCGCGCCAGTCGCCATAGGAGGCATAGCCGGCGACCTTGCCCGACAGCTCGGCGACAATGACGGGAAAGCCGCGGGCCTTGCGCGCCTTCATCCATTCCCGCCGGTTTTCGAGATCGACTAGCGTCTCGTTCCAGATCGCCGTCGTGTGTTCGACGGCGTGATTGTAGATATCACGGATGGCGGGAAGATCGGTTTCGGTGGCGTCGCGGAGGAGGAGGACGGTGTCTTTCATAATTGCCTGTTCGTTTTGTCTGCGACAGGCGGCATACGCCCTGCCCCAAAAGATGTAAACGGCGGATCCACCTGCGAGAGACGCCGGGCGCGATCTTTATCAGACGCCCGGCGCCGACAGGCTGAAACAGGTGAAGACGGCCGAATAGTGCACGGCCGCGGCGGTGACGACGAAACCGTGCCAGATGGCATTCTGGAAGCGCAGCTTCTCCCAGACATGAAAGATGACGCCGAGCGAATAAATGACCCCGCCGATGACGATCAGCAGCATCGAGGCGGAGGGAATGCGCGAGGCGACAGGTTCGGCCACCAACACGCCGCTCCAGCCCATGGCGAGATAGAGCAGGATGGCGACACGGTCGTAACGGCCGGGAAAGACGCATTTCAGAATAATGCCGGCAGCAGCAAACAGCCAGATCGCCACCAGCATGAACAGAAGCAGCGGGTCGTCTGCGCCGCGTTCGAGGAAGGGCGTGTAGGTGGCGGCGATCAACAGGAAGATGGCCGAATGATCGAAGCGGCGCAGATACCATTTGGTGCGCGAGACCGGCCACGCATTATAGGAAAAGGAAATGGCTAGCGTCAGCACCAGCCCGACGCCATAGATCCAGGCGGCGGCGAGCGCGCCGTAGGAACTCCAGAGCGTGGCGTAGAAGATCAACACCGTGGCGCCGATCAGCGCCAGCACGAGACCGACGCCATGGACGATGCCGTCGGCGATCAGTTCGTATCTGTCGTAAGCCCAGCGAATGCCGTTGAACTCGGCCATGCACGCCAATCCGTTTCAGACCCAATGGCAATCGTCGCATCGAACGAACGGGTGCGCAACTGCGGCGAAGTGCACAAGCGGTCAATCTTCGTAACAGGCTGTTTGGCGCCGAGACGGCTCGCGCAATCAGACCTTTTGCCGGTCGACGAGCACAGAGCATTTCGCGTGGCGCACGACCCGGTCGGCGGTAGCGCCGATGAAGTAGTTGGAAAAATCCGGAACATGCGAGGCGACAATTATGAGGTCGGCGCCGTAGCTTTCGGCGGTCGAGATGATGGCTTTGGCGGGCGGACCGTTACGGATCTCGACGGTTGCCGCGATGCCGGTTTCTTTTATCAGCGCCTTCAACTGGTCGCGGCTGTCCTGCATGGCATCCTCGACCATATTGGCCGGCAGTTCGATCGCGACATAGGTCGGCACATCCTCGATGACGTTGAGTGCGACGATCTCGCCGCCGTCGTCGAGCAGCGATGCGGCCTTGCGAAGGATTTTTTCTCCCTTTTCGATGCCCCCGAGCGCGATCGCTACGATGATCTTCCTGTACATGGCTCCCTCCATGACTGAGATGTATAAGTATCCTCTAAAGAAGATATGGACGCATTCACCGCGATCAAGTGGGCGCAAGTCATCGTCAACACACGCTCAACACTTCATCATCAAAAACGGGTCTTCAGTGAACAATCGCGATCCGCCATATAGAGATCAGGTACGGCGGCTGAGAGGAGACAGAGGCGAATGAACCGGCGAAACTTCCTCGGCCTTGCTGCAGGCGGCACATTTGCCGCCACCGCCGGCACGCCTTTCTTTCAACAGGACAGATCCCAGGCAGGAGACCAATCCATGACGACCGAAACTTCCTACGCGCTGACGCGGCCCGCCTATATCGACCAGTCGCATCTCGTCGTGAAGGACCTTGCTCTCGTGTCCGGCTTCTATCAATCGATGCTCGGCCTGAAGGTCATCGAGGAGACGGCGAGCGGCCAGGTGCTGGGTGTCGGCGATCTGCCGCTGCTGACGCTAACGACGGCCAAGGATGCCGCGATCGCGCCGCGCAACGCGGCCGGCCTTTTCCACACCGCCTTCCTAATGCCGGATCGCGCCGAACTGGCGCGCTGGCTGCGCCATGCGGCCCAGAACAATGTCGTGCTCGACGGCGCCTCGGACCATCTCGTCAGCGAGGCGATCTATCTGTCCGACCCGGAAGGCAACGGCATCGAAATCTATGCCGACCGGCCGCACGAGCAATGGAAATTCCAGCAGGACGGCATGGTGGAGATGGCGACGCTGCGCCTCGACCTGCAGGCGCTCTACGACAGCGCACCGGACGAACGCTGGGGCGGCATGGCGGCGGGAACGGCGATCGGCCACCTGCATCTGCAGGTCGGCGACATCCCGCAGGCCGACGCCTTTTATCGCGACGTGCTCGGCCTCAAGCTGATGGCGAGCCGTCCCGGTGCCAGTTTCTTTGCGACCGGCGGCTACCATCACCATCTCGCCGCCAATATCTGGAACAGCCGGGGTGCCGCCGCCCGCGCCGACAATATGACCGGACTTTCGGACTACAAGGTCCGGTTCAACGACAAGGCGACGCTGGATGCGGCGATCTCCAAGCTCGATGCGCTGGAGATCAAGAGCGAGAAGCGCGATGGCGGCACCTTCCTCAAGGATCCCTGGGGTATCGGCCTGACGCTTTCGGCGTAATTTCCCAAGCGCGAATCAGCCCGAAGCGGCCGAAAACATTCGCGCCATGCGGGCAAAACAATGCGTATGAAGAGGTGCCGCGTGCGGTTTGCCGGCTAGCCCTTTGCCTCAGGGAACCGGAACCGCGTCGGCGCGTTTCGGTCACGAAGCAATGGGCTTCGGGGGACCTCACCGCATGGGCATCGCCAATGGCATCCGCAAACAAGCCAAGAAGATTGCGATCGGCGAACGCCGCACCAGCGCCTGGGCACAGACACTGAAGGAGGCAGCCGAAGAGCTGCCGCCGGCACCGCTGCACCGGCTTGAGAAAGACGGCCTGGATATAAGCATGGCCTGGGCGATCATCGGCATCTTCGGAATTCTCTTCCTTGCCGCGGTCTATCTGATGTCGCTGATCCTCATCCCGATCACACTTGCCGTCGTCGTCGGCATGATCCTCGGCATGGCGGCGGAAAAGCTCAGCAAGATGGGAGTGCCGCGGCTTGCCAACGCCTTTATCCTGTCAAGCAGCGTGGCGCTGGTGATCTTCCTGCTCATCAACTCGCTCGCCGATCCGCTGATGACGTTTGCCAATGAGGGCCCGGCCTTCGCCGAGCGAATGATAAACCGCGTCATGCCTTATCTGGAGCGCATCAGATGGCTGCATATCACGCCGGCGACATTTGAAAGCGGGTCGATGTCGATCGGTGCGCTGCTCGAAAACACCGGCAACGTGCTGCACGTGGTGACGAGCAGCCTGACGCCGGCACTGGTGCAGGGGATGATCTTCTTTGCGGCGCTGCTCTTCTTCCTCGCGGGTCGGGTCAACCTCCGCAAGACGATCATCATGACCTTCCGCACTCGCACGCAGCGCCTGGCCGCCATCCGTGTCATCAACGCCGTCGAGCAAGTGCTCGGCTTTTATTTCGCGACGGCCTCGCTGATCTATGTCGGACTCGGCGTTGTCATGACTGTCATCGCCTATGCCGGCGGGTTGTCGGCGCCGGTGCTCTGGGGCTTCTTCGCCTTCCTGTCGAGCTTCATCCCCTATCTCGGCATCACGCTGATGACGCTGGCCGTCGCCGTCGCCGGCATCCTGACCCATGATGGCCTCCTCGTCGGCCTGATGCCGGCCGCAGCCTTCTTCACCGTGCATCTCCTGATGGAAAACCTGATCTTCCCGGCGGTGATGGGACGGCGGTTGGAAATCAATCCTTTCGTCGTCTTCCTCGCCATCCTGTTCTGGACATGGATGTGGGGTGCCGTCGGTGCCATGCTGGCGCTTCCGCTTTCGCTAATCGTCATGACTGTCATCGACGAACTACTGATCGAGGAAAAGCCGCAGCCGCAATTGCCGAAATGATCAACCGGGGAGATAGTGGTGGCGTCTGATCTCACTCTCAACGAATCCGATCACGACCAGATGGTCAGCGGTCGATCGCTCTGGGGGAAAAGCGGCATTCGGCCGGAATGGCGGCCGATCGAGCAGAGCTTTTCCACCGACATCGCCGTGATCGGCGGCGGCATCACCGGCGCCCTGGTTGGCGAACATCTGACGGCGCGCGGTTTTTCCGTTGTTATCATCGACCGGGAGGAGCCCGGTTTCGGCAGCACTGCGGCGAGCACGGCGATGTTGCAATGGGAAATCGACAGCACGCTCACCGAACTTGAGGATTATTACGGCTTCGAACGCGCCGCCGGCATTTACCGCCGCAGCGGAGCAGCGGTCGCCGGCCTTTCCAAACTGATCGCCGCACACGGGATTGCCTGCGGTTTCCGGCCGCGCAACACGCTCTATCTCGCCGCCAACCAGGAAGGCGCGCGCGAGCTGCTGGAGGAGCGCCAACTTCGCCGCCGGGCCGGCCTGCCCGGCGTCTATCTCGAACATCCCGACCTCTTCACCCAGTTCGAACTCGATCGGGATGGGGCAATCTATTCGCCGGGTTCGGCCGAGGCCGATCCGCTGCTTCTGACCTGGGCATTGATCGAAATGTCCGTCCGGCGCAGCGCGCGGCTGGTCAATGCTTCCGTCACCGCGCTTCACAGTGAAGGCGATCACGTCACGGCCGAGACGGACGGAGGCCACGTCATCGAGGCGCGGCATGCCGTGCTTGCCACCGGCTATTCGATGCCGGGCCTCTACATGCCGAAGCTGCACCGCACCAGTTCGAGCTGGGCGCTCGCCACCGTACCCCAGGACCCGGCAAATTTCTGGCGCGAGAGGGCGCTGATATGGGAGGACAGCCACCCCTATCTCTACATGCGCACGACAGAGGACAATCGCATCGTCGCCGGCGGCGAGGATGACGGCACGGCCGATCCCGAAGCCCGCGACCTCAAACTGCCGGCCAAGATCATGGCGATTCGCGAGAAGATAAATCGGCTATGGCCGAAAGCGGATACGCGAGTGGAGCACGCCTGGTGCGGAACCTTCGGCGAAACCGCCGACGGCCTGCCGCTGATCGGCCCGGTGCCCCATATGCCGCATGTGTTCGCAGCCTACGGCTACGGCGGCAACGGCATCACCTTTTCCTATCTCGCCGCCCAGATGATCGGCGCGATGCTGGCCGGCATGCATCGCGACTGGTTCGAGGATTTCGCGCTCGACAGGGATGGGCCGGGGCTGCGACGGTTTGGAGAGGATAGGCTGGGGGCTGGGAATGAGTTGCGGTAGAGGCCACGGCACACCGTTAGCCACAAAACTACTCCGTCGTCTTGTCGTCACCCATATCCTCGACATCCTCCAGACGAACGAACTCCGTCCCCTTCATCTTGAGATCGACCAGAGCCTTCGCCACCCCCTCGCCCGCCGCATGGGTCGGCTGGTTGATGTGCGAGATGACGACGTCGCCGTCCTTGGCCGAGGCGATGCGTTTTTCGGTGATGACGGCCCCGAGCAGCGAGCCGCCGTCGCCGTTTACCGAATAACCGGCGATGCGATAGCCCATGGCGCGGATCTCGCCGATGGCGGACAAGTCATATTTGGCGGTCGAGCCGCGGAACCAATGTGGCGCGGGAATGCCCGCCGCGGTCATTGCCGCGGCGCCGCCCTCGACCTCCTGCTTCACCGCCTGCGGCGAGCCGGCCGAGGCGATGCCATAGACCAGCGTCGGCGTGTCGACGGCCGGGATATGGTTCTCTCCGTGATTTTCGAGTTCGAAGAGATCAGGGTTCTGCAGGAACACGGCAAGGGCTGCGGGGTTGTGCTTCAGCCAGCGGGCGGTGACGAAGATCGTCGCCGGGATGCGCGCACGCACCAGCGTCGACAGGATGCGCTCGTCCGCCTGGCCCATGCAGGCATCGAAGGTCAGCGCAATGCGGGCATGGCCTGATATGTTGGAGCGGGCAATATGCAGATGCGGCTCGACGAGCTTTACCGCTGGGCTCTTCATGAGCGGAGCGGCGGCGGCCGGCAGCGGCGGCGCTTCGGCCGCGCACAGCGTAGACAGGCCGGCCAGAAGAAACGCCGAAGCAAGCAAGATGCGGTTCATGAAAGGACTTCTACGATTCGATCGGCCAAGTTTAGCGACTGCATTCGTCCAAAACCATGTGGCCTGTTAGCGCAGTCAATGGGACAGGCGATCAATCGTAGAGATAATACTTGTCCCACTTCTCGCGCGGCACCTTGTCGCCGATCTGGTAATTCAGTTCGCGCACGTTGATATGCTGCGGGCCGGTGATGCAATTGTAGGAGAGATGGTACCAGTCGCCCTTGCTGCGGAAAACGGCGCCCGGCGCCTGCAGCGAATTGTCGCCGGGGATCGGGTCCTTGAAGGTATAGGCAATCACCTTGTCGGGCTTGAAGCCGGCGCTGTCCTGGTTGATGCGGCTCATTGCCTCAGTGTCGCAGCTCTGTTCCAGGCGGGTGGAGGGATCGAGTTTTTCAAGCTGCTTCTTGATGGCGGGATCGACGGCAAAGGCAGGGGCAGCAAGGCTGACGAGGGATACAAACAGGAGCAGATGTTTCGGCATTGCGGAGAAATCCCTTGCTGTTGTCCATTCTTCACCCTGCCACAGGCAGCTTGCCGGGGGCTTGGCACGTGTAAATTTCGCTCTGCGATAGCGGACATTCTTAAATATTGTGGTGACATCAAGGCAAGGCCGGCAGGGTAGCCTCCAAGCCTGTGGAAGCTTATCCACCGCCTTGACGCAGCCTTGCCGCTTGATCCGGGACCAGTGCGCCTCTATCTCTTGCCAACCCGATATCCCGATCCGGAGCCATTCCTTGTCCGTTTTCAACAGCCTGCCGACACCGCCTGCCGCACCGAAGAAGCCCGTCTCCGATACGCGCCACGGCATTACTCGCACGGACGATTATGCCTGGCTGCGTGCCGACAACTGGCAGGCGATGTTCAAGGATCCATCGATCCTCGACCCGGAGATCCGCCGGCATCTCGAAGCCGAAAACGCCTATATGAACGCCGCGATGGAAGACACCAAACCGCTGCAGAAGCTGCTGTTTTCGGAAATGCGCGCCCGCATCAAGGAAGACGACAGCTCGGTGCCGGTGAAGGACGGCGCCTATGCCTATGGCACCTCCTACGTGACCGGCGGCGAACAGCCGCGCTATTTCCGCATCGCCCGCGACGGCGACGTCACTGATGAGACGATCCGCACGGTGCTGCTCGACGGCGACAAGGAGGCATCGGGCAAGGCCTATTTCCGCCTCGCCGGCCTCGACCATACGACCGATCACAGCCACGGCATCTGGAGCTATGACGACAAGGGCTCGGAATTCTACACGCTGAAGGTCCGCGATCTCGCAACCGGCGAGGACCTTGCCGACCGGATCGAGAACACCGGCGGCGGCGGCGTCTGGGCGCCCGACGGCAAGAGCTTCTTCTATTCGGCGCTCGACGAGAACCACCGGCCTTCCAAGGTGTTCCACCATATTGTCGGCAGGCCGCAGTCGGAAGACCGGCTGGTCTATGAGGAGGCCGATGCCGGCTTCTTCATGGGCGTCGGCGGCTCGCTGCTCGACGATGTCATCTATATCGACATTCACGATCACGAAACCAGCGAATACCGGCTGCTGTCGACCAAGGACCTCACCGCTGAGCCGAAGCTGGTGGCGGCGCGCGAGGAAGGCATCGAATATTCCCTGACCGAGGGCGGCGATATCTTCTACATCCTAACCAATGACGACGGCGCCAAGGATTTCAAGATCATGGAAGCGCCTGTCGACAATCCAGGCAAGGAGAGCTGGCGCGAAGTCGTTGCCCACAAGCCCGGCACATTGATCATCAGCCACATGGCCTATGCCCGCCATCTTCTCTGGCTGGAGCGCAAGGACGGGCTGCCGCAGATCATGATCCGCGATCGGGCGACCGGCGAGGAACATGCGATCGCCTTTGCCGAGGAAGCCTATTCGCTGGGGCTTTCGGGTGCGGCGGAATACGACACGGATGTCATCCGCTTCTCCTATTCCTCGATGACGACGCCGTCGCAGCTCTACGACTACAATATGGTGACCCGCGAGCGGACGCTGCTCAAGACGCAGGAAGTGCCGTCGGGCCACAATCCCGACGACTACGTCACCCGCCGCGTCTTCGCGCCCGCCCGGGACGGCGAGACGGTGCCGGTCACCCTGCTCTATCGCAAGGACACGCCGCTCGACGGCACCGCACCTTGCCTGCTCTACGGCTACGGCGCCTACGGCATCACCATTCCGGCCGGCTTCAACACCAATTGCCTGTCGCTTGCCGATCGCGGCTTCGTCTATGCCATCGCCCATATCCGCGGCGGCAAGGACAAGGGATTTTCCTGGTACGAAGACGGCAAGATGGACAAGAAGACGAATACCTTCAAGGACTTCGTCGCTGCTGCAGATTATCTGAATCAACAGAAGTTCACCTCTTACGCGAGGATCATCGCCGAGGGCGGCTCGGCCGGCGGCATGCTGATGGGGGCCGTCGCCAACATGGCGCCGGAAAAATTCGCCGGCATCATCGCAGCCGTCCCCTTCGTCGACGTGCTGAACACCATGCTCGACGACACGCTGCCGCTCACCCCGCCGGAATGGCCGGAATGGGGCAACCCGATCGACAGCCAGGAAGAATACGAGCAGATCGCCGCCTACTCGCCCTATGACAATGTCGGCGCCAAAGCCTACCCGCCGATCCTGGCGCTCGGCGGCCTGACCGACCCGCGCGTCACCTATTGGGAACCGGCCAAATGGGTGGCGAAGCTGCGCGACCAGACGACCGGCGCAGCACCCATCCTGCTCAAGACCAACATGGACGCCGGCCATGGCGGCGCCTCCGGGCGCTTCCAGCGGCTGGAGGAGATTGCGTTCGAGTATGCGTTTGCGATCAAGGTGGCGGGGAAGATGTGAAATCTTTAGAGGTGTGCCGAGGAAGAAGCAAATGCCGGTCTATATCGCCCTCCTCCGCGCCGTGAACGTCGGCGGCACCGGCGCCTTGCCGATGGCTGAACTCAAGACCATCTGCGAAGGCCTCGGCTTCTCAGACGTGAAAACATACATCCAGAGCGGCAATGTGCTCTTCCGCTCGGATGCATCCGAAACGGCCGTGGAGGAAAAGCTCGACGCGGCGCTCGGGCAGAAGATGGGCAAGCGGCCGGGCGTCATGGTGCGGACCAGCAAGGCGCTCGAGGCGATTGCCGCCGACGCGCCCTTCCCTGATGCCAAGCCGAACTTCCTGCTCGTCTATTTCCTGCCGGAAAAGCCGCCCGGAAATGCGCTCGATAAAATGGTGGCGCCCGATGGCGAGGAAGCGAGGCTCGCCGCCCGCGAAATCTATGTGCATTATCCCAAGGGGTCCGGCCGCTCGAAGCTGAAGTTCCCCGCGCTGAAGTCCGGCACCTCGCGAAATCTCAACACCGTGCGCAAGCTTGCGGACATGGCGGCCGCGATGGAAGGCTGAGTGTCCAACGCAGAATTTGATTCAAGCGAGGCACCTCAAGCCTTTGTTTTATACATGGTCAATCCCTTGTCGTCCGTTTCGCCTTGTAGCCGCTGATCTCCTCGCCGGCGGTCTTGGAGAAGCGCAGGTTCCAGATGGTGGCGGTGATCGAGATGAGCGTGACGACGATGAAGGCTATGGAGAAATCGCCAAGCGACGGCGTTTCGACATTGTTGAAAGCCATCGAGCCGTGCAGCGCCAAGGCGCCGATGCAGATGCCGAGCGACAGCATGAGCTGCTGGAAGGTGGTGTAGAAGCTCGTGGCCGAGCTCATCCGTTCTTTCTCGATCTCGTCATAGGCGATGGTGTTATAGGCGGTGAACTGGAAGGACAGGAAGAAGGCGCTGAGCACCAGGACGATGAAGATCAGCGGCATCGGCCAGTCCGGCCGGAAGGCGGCGCAGAGACCATAACCGACGGTGCCGAAGATGCCGTTGAGGACGAGGCTGCGGCGGAAGCCCAGCCGGCTGAAGACGAACTTCGCCATCGGCTTCATGGCGAGCGCGCCAAGGGCGGTGGCGATGACGATCTGGCCGGCGGCGGCTGCCGACAGGCCGAAGCCGATCTGGAAAAGCAGCGGCAGCAGGAAGGGCTGGGCACCCTGGGTGATGCGCGTCAGCGAACCGGCGATCACCGAAGTGCCGAAGCTCGGCACCTTCATCAGCGAAAAATCCATGATCGGCGAGGGATGCCTGCGGGCATGCCTGAGATAGCCGATGCCGAAGATGAGGCCGACGGCGATCAGGAAGATCGAGAAGGCGCCCTCGCCCTCGTGGCTCGACATTTCGAAGCCGAAAAGCAGTGAGCCGAGCGAGAGGCCGGAGAGCACGAAGCCGATCGTATCGAAGGGACCGCTCGCCTTGCCCTTCACCTCGTCGATATAGATCGAGACGAAGATCATGCCGATGATGCCGACCGGCACGTTGATATAAAAAATCCAGCGCCAGTCGAGATAGGTGACGAAGAAGCCCCCGAGCGGCGGGCCGACGATCGGGCCGATCAGCGCCGGCACCAGCAACCAGGACATAGCGCTGACCATATCCTTGCGGGCAACGCTGCGCATCAACACCAGGCGCCCGACCGGCATCATCATCGCCCCGCCTATACCCTGTAGCAGCCGCGCCAAGACCAGGAAGGACAGGGTCGGCGCCAGCGCACAGAGGATCGAGCCAATCACGAAGACGGCGATCGCCGCGCGGAACACGGTGCGGGAGCCGAAACTGTCGGCCATCCGGCCGCTCGCCGGAATGAAGATCGCCAGACTGAGCAGATAGGAGGTCAGCGCGATCGACATGGCCGGGGCGCTGACGGCGAAATCGCGCGCCATGGTGGGCAACGCGGTCGCCAGCACGGTCGCATCGATGTTTTCCATCAGCATAGCACTCGCGACGATCATCGCGACCACCCGGAAATTGGGCGCGGCGCGCCGAACCATCGGCGCCTGGTAAATCTGATCCGACATCTTCCGGGATCACTCACGGTGGCGCGGCGGAGCACACGAGGCTGCAGGGCCGCGGGGGATGACATGGCGTAACGCCAAGGGGAGACGATCTTCTATACGCCCGCGATCATGGCGGCGCTATGTCCTTTATGGCAAAGCTGCTTTGCCGAGAGGTAAAGGCAGATCACGATTCCTTGCATCGGCCCGCTCTTCGTGAAGGGCTGCGGGGTACTCATCCGAACCGGCTTGCGCCGCAGCCACCCCGGCCCTACCTATGAAGCATGACCTCCACGCTGCAGAAAAACCGGGCCGGCGCGCCCTTTCCATTCGACAACAGCTATGCCGGCTTGCCCGCCCGCTTCTTTGCGGCGCAGACGCCGACAGCGGTGGCCGAACCCTGGCTGATCAAGCTCAACGAGCCGCTGGCCGTCGAACTCGGCCTCGATGTCGAGGCGCTGCGCCGCGATGGGGCGGCGATCTTCTCCGGCAACCTCGTTCCCGAAGGCGCCGAACCGCTGGCGATGGCCTATGCCGGCCATCAGTTCGGCGGCTTCTCGCCGCAGCTCGGCGACGGGCGGGCGATCCTGCTGGGCGAGGTGATCGACCTGAGCGGCAGGCGCTACGACATCCAGCTGAAGGGAGCAGGCCCTACGCCTTTTTCGCGCCGCGGCGACGGGCGGGCGGCAATCGGGCCGGTGTTGCGGGAATATATCATCAGCGAAGCAATGTTTGCGCTCGGCATTCCGGCTACCCGGGCGCTAGCGGCAGTGACGACGGGCGAGCCGGTCTATCGCGAAGAAGTGCTGCCGGGCGCCGTTTTTACCCGGGTGGCGGCCAGCCACATCAGGGTCGGCACCTTCCAGTTTTTCGCCGCCAGAGGCGATACCGAGGGCGTGCGGGCGCTCGCAGATTATGTCATCGACCGGCACTATCCCGACCTGAAAGACGCCGACAATCCATATCTTTCACTGTTTTCGGCTGTCTCCGAGCGCCAGGCGGCGCTGATTGCCCGCTGGCTGCATGTCGGCTTCATCCATGGGGTGATGAACACCGACAATATGACCGTCTCCGGCGAGACGATCGATTTCGGCCCCTGCGCCTTCATGGACAACTACGATCCGGCAACGGTGTTCTCGTCGATCGACCAGCACGGCCGCTATGCCTATGCCAACCAGCCCGGCATCGGCCAATGGAACCTTGCAAGGCTCGGCGAAACGCTGCTGCCGCTGATCGACGAAGAGCCGGACGGGGCCGTCGACAAGGCAAATGCGGTGATCCGGGCCTATGGCGAACGCTTCCAGGCGCATTGGCTGGCCGGCATGCGGGGAAAGATCGGCCTTGCCGGCGAAGAGGACGGCGATCTCGAACTGGTGCAGGCGCTGCTGTCGCTGATGCAGACGCAAAGTGCCGATTTCACCCTGACCTTCCGGCGGCTGTCGGATCTTGCCGGCGATATCGCCGGAGAGCCTGCTTTTGCCGCAAGTTTCCGGGAGCCGGAGGCCTGCGGATCCTGGCTTGCGCAATGGCGCGAGAGATTGTCGCGCGATCCGCAGACGGCCGCTGAGCGCGCCACGGCCATGCGCAGCGTCAATCCGGCCTTTATCCCGCGCAATCATCGAGTTGAACAGGCGATCGAGGCGGCGGTCGAGAACAGCGATTTCTCGCTATTCGAGGCGCTGCTGACAGTGCTGGCGAAACCCTATGACGACCAGCCCGGCTTTGCCGCTTATATGGAGCCGCCGAAGCCGAGCGAACGGGTGCTTGCGACCTTCTGCGGGACGTGAGCGGGTTTCCTACAACCATACCGTGACGTCTGCCTGCGGCAAATGCGGCCGTTGAAAGGCATCTCCTTCGCGCTATCTGGCTGATCGGCGGAGCTTTTCCGCCGCATCTTCACCCGGCTAACCTCAGCGGGAGACAGCCCTTATGGCGATCGTCATCACCTCCATCCTCTTCATCATCATCGGGCTTACGCTCGGCGGCGGCGGGCTGTGGCTCGTCACGCTCGGTGGCAGCGTCTTCTATCTCTTCGCCGGGCTTATGTTCCTGATCACCGCCGGTCTGCTTCTGATGCGCAAGGCGGTGGCGCTCTGGGTCTATGCTGTGCTCGTCGTCGCAGCACTCGCCTGGGCGATCTGGGAGGTGGGTTTCGACTGGTGGCAGCTTGGGCCCCGTGGCGGCATGATCATCCTACTCGGGCTCTGGCTGCTGACGCCGTGGATCCGCCGGCCGCTCGGCTTTCGCAGCCCGACGGGCATCATCTACGGCGCCAATCCCTGGCCGCTCGCCTTGCCGGTCATTCTCGCGATCGTCGTCGCGTTCTATTCGATGACGACGGATCCGCACGATCTTGCCGGCGAACTGCCGAAGGATGCGGTCGCCGCCAACCCCGCCTTCGGCGGCAACGTGCCGGATGGGGAATGGCACCAATATGGCCGCACGCCGTTCGGCCAGCGCTATTCGCCGCTCGACCAGATCACAACGGCGAATGTCTCCACCCTCAAGGAGGCCTGGCGATACCAGACCGGCGACGTCAAGCGGCCGGATGATGTCGGCGAGACGACCTATCAGGTGACGCCGCTCAAGGTGAAGGACACGCTCTATCTCTGCACGCCGCACAACTGGGCGATCGCTCTCGACGCCAAGACCGGCAAGGAGAAATGGAAATATGACGCCAACTCCGGCATGAACCCCGACCGGCAGCATCAGACCTGCCGTGGCGTCACCTATTATGCCGATCCTGCCGTTGCCGCCGGCCAGCCCTGCGCCGAGCGGGTCTACCTGCCGACCTCCGATGCGCGGCTGATCGCGCTCGATGCCGCGGATGGCAAGGTCTGCACCGGTTTTGCCGACCAAGGCGTACTGCATCTGGAAACCGGCATGCGCTACAATCCGGCCGGCTATTATTATTCCACCTCGCCGCCGGTCGCGGTGGCGGGCAAGATCATCGTCGGCGGGGCGGTGAACGACAATTATTCCACCGAGGAGCAATCCGGTGTCATCCGCGCCTTCGATATCAAGACCGGCGCGCTGATCTGGAACTGGGATTCCGGCAATCCCGACGTGACAACGCCGCTGGCGGCAGGCCAGACCTATACGACCAACTCGCCGAACAGCTGGTCGGTCTTCAGCGTCGACGAGACGCTCGGCATGGTCTACATCCCGCTCGGCAACCAGGTGCCCGACCAGCTCGGCATCAACCGCAGCGACAATGTCGAGAAATTCTCCTCCTCGATCGTCGCGCTCGACATCGCCAGCGGCCAGCTGCGCTGGGTGCGCCAGACCGTGCATCACGATCTTTGGGATATGGATGTACCGGCCCAGCCGGCGCTGATCGATCTGACCAAGCCGGACGGTACGGTGGTTCCCGCCCTCGTCGGCCCGACCAAGCAGGGCGATCTCTATGTGCTCGACCGGCGCAGCGGCGAGCCGATCATCCCGGTCAAGGAAATCGCAGCGCCCGGCGGCGCGGTCTCCGGTGATCACACCTCGCCGACGCAGCCGATCTCCGACCTCACCTTCTCGCCGGAGCCGCTGAAGGAAAAGGACATGTGGGGCGTGTCGCTGTTCGACCAGCTCGCCTGCCGCATCGATTTCCACCGATACCGCTACGAGGGCCGCTACACGCCGCCATCGCTTGTCGGCACGATCGTCTACCCCGGCAATTTCGGCACCTTCAACTGGGGCAGCGTGGCTGTCGATCCCGAGCGGCAGATCATGTTCGGCATGCCGACCTATCTCGCCTTCACGTCGCGCCTGGTACCGGCCGCCGACATTCCGCCGAGAGGCCAGGACGAGAAGGGCAGCGAACAGGGGCTCAACCGCAATGACGGCGCGCCCTACGGCGTCTTCATGGGGCCCTTCCTCGGGCTTTTGAAAATCCCCTGCCAGGCGCCGCCATGGGGCTATGTCGCCGGCGTCGACCTGCGCACCGGCAAGATCGCCTATATGCACAAGAACGGCACCGTGCACGACATGACGCCGCTGCCCCTGCCTTTCAAAGTCGGCGTGCCCGGCATCGGCGGACCGATGCTGACCAAGGGCGGGGTCGCCTTCCTCGGTGCTGCGGTCGACAACTATCTCAGGGCCTATGACGTGACGAACGGGCAAGAACTCTGGCAGGCCCGGCTTCCGGCCGGCGGCCAGGCGACGCCGATGACTTATACGACAAGCGACAATAAACAATATGTCGTCATGGTCGCCGGCGGCCACGGCTCGGTCGGGACGAAGCCCGGTGATTATGTGATTGCTTATACGCTGCCGTGATGGAGGAGCGCGGGCTCCTTGCGGAAGCAAGACCCCTCCCCAACCCCTCGCCATAGGGAGGGACTAACCCGCGGTGGGGTCCTTGCGACCAGAATACGGTGTCACAAGCTGCATCGGCAGAAATGAAAATGCGACGGGCATCCCAGGGGTAGCCCCTCCCCTTGTGGGGAGGGGTTTTCCCGCGAACCTGACAGCTGTCGATCATGCCCTTTGCATTTGCACTCAAACCATCTCCACAATCATCCGCCCAACCTCGGCAAAGACCGGATTGAGCTCCTTCACCGGTACGGACGCTTCGGCGATATAGACGGTGGCGACGATCGGGCCGCGGTCGGGGGGCCAGATGACGGCGATGTCGCCGAGGGAGCCGTTCGGGCCGGTGCCGGTCTTGTCGCCGACTTTCCACTCCGCCGGCAGGCCGGCCCGCAGCCGCTCGCCGCCGGTCGTGCTGGCCACCAGCCAGGCGATCAGCCTATCTGCGGAGGATTCGCTCAAGACCGAGCCAAGTGTCAGGTTGCCGAGCGTGTCGAGCATCGCATCCGGTGTCGTCGTGTCGCGCGGATCGTCCTTCCTTCCCTCGTTCAGTGTCGGTTCGGTGCGGTCGAGACGGGTGGTGCCGTCGCCGATCGAACGCAGCCAGTCGGTCAGCCCAGCCGGGCCACCAAAACTTTCGAGCAGCAGGTTGCCGGCCGTATTGTCGCTGACCGTCACCGCCGCCTCGCAGAGCTCGGCGACGGTCATGCCGTCGGCACCGGCATGTTTTTCGCTGAGCGGCGAATAGTCGACCAGCTTATCCTTGCCGTAAGTCACCCGCCGGTCGAGGCTCTCCTCGCCCTTGTCAGCGCGGGCAAGCACGAAGCCGGCGGCCAGCGCCTTGAAGGTGCTGCACATCGGAAAGGCCTCGCTGCCGCGATAGTTGAAGGAAATGCTCGTGTCAGTGTCGAGCACCGAGACGCCGAGACGGCCGCCAGTGCGTTTTTCCAGGGCCGCAAGACGCTTCTGGATGTTGTCGTCGTCCTCCCCGGCCTTGTCCTCGGCAATGGCGGGCAGGCCCAAAACAGGCAGGCAGAGCGCCGAGCCGATCAGCATGCGGCGGGTAAGACTGAGATCCATGACATCCTCCGGCGGTGAGGAGGACAGAGCTAAGGCGCGATTGCGGCGGCATCTCGTCCCCGCGGCAACCTTGTTGCCGCCGAGCGAGTAATTCGGCCGCCGAGCAACCTTGTCGTCCGCCGCGGCGATTACGCCGCGCGCGTGACCTCGACGGTCACATGCGACAATTCCGTCAGCGCCGTAAGCCTGCCCTTGTAGAAGGCCGGCTCTCTCGGCGCCGGGGTGACAACGGCGACGATGGCGGCGTGATGGCCGGGGCCGACCTGCCAGACATGCAGATCGGTGATCCGGTCTTCCTCCGTCTCGATCGCATGGCGGATTTCTGCCGGCAACGTCTCGCCGTGCGGCACGACGTCGAGAAGAACGCCGCCCGAGGATCTCATCAGGCTCCAGGACCAGTTGGCGATGACAAGGCCGCCGACGATGCCCATGATCGGGTCCAGCCAGAGCCAGCTATAGAGGCTGCCGAGCGTCAGCGCCGCGATTGCAAACACGGAGGTCATGGCATCGGCAATGACATGCAGATAGGCGGCGCGGATATTGTTGTCGCCTGGCTTTGCGTGATGATCGTGGGCGTGATGATCGTGGACGTGATCACCATGACCGTGATGGGCATGATCGCCGTGATGGCGCGCATGGTGACCATGCGCGTGATGACCGTGGTGATGCCCATGCGCGTGGCCGCCGCCAAGCAGCCAGGCACTGACGAGATTGACAGCAAGGCCGATCACCGCGACGGCGATCGCCTGGGCAAAACCGATCGGCACCGGATTTGCAAGGCGCAGCCAGCTTTCCCAGGCCATCAGCAAGGCGATCAGCGCAAGGATGATGGCGCTGGCGAAGCCGGCGAGATCCCCGAGCTTGCCGGTGCCGAAGGTGAAACGCGGATTGCGTGCCTGCTTGCGGGCAAAGAGATAGGCGAGCGCCGAAATCAAAAGCGCACTGGCATGGGTCGACATGTGCCAGCCATCGGCGACCAGCGCCATCGAGCCATAGGCGGTGCCGGCGGCAATTTCCGCCACCATCATCACCGCCGTCAGCGCGATTACCAGCCAGATGCGCCGCTCGTTCACCGCATGGTCGGCGCCGAGGAAGATATGATCATGTTCCAGCGCGTTCACTCCGGCATTCTCGATCCCGGTACTCATTACAGGCTCCTTCGTCACGGCACTCAGCGGATATAGGTTCGCAAGACTTCCGATATTTCCTCGACCGCTTCGGCCCTTGCGGCGTCGTCCTCGGCATTCAGCACATGTTCGCGCAGATGATCGTCCAACACCTCACCGGTCAGCCCGGTCAGGGCGCCACGGACGGAAGCGAGCAGCTGCAGGATTTCGCCGCAGGGGCGCTCGGCCTCCAGCGCCCGCTCGACGGCCTCCATCTGCCCCTTCAGACGGCTGACGCGGGCGATGAGTTTCTTTTTCTGCAGCGTGGTGTGAGACATGGGCTCTTATGTAGCATAGGGGGGTACACTATCAAGGTCAAAAACGGGATCATCGCCGACGCGTGGCGACCGGCCTTGACAAACAAGGCATTTCCGACGATTGATGCGCCATGATCAAAAACGCGCACCAGAGCCGCTCGTATTTTTGGCTGTACCTGTAAAGGGCGGCTGGACAGATCATATTGTCAACAAGCCGCCGTCAGGCGGCTTTGTTGTATCGGCAGCGTCCTGACGGCAGACTATCAAAGGACGCGAAGACCATGACCGAAATCGAAGACAGCGAAATTTCACTGATGCGCCCGTCTGTGGTGACGATCCGCGCCGCCAAGCCCCGCGACCTGCCCGAACTCAATTCGATGATCGCCCTCTTGGCAGCCCATCACGGCGATGCCGCGGCAACGACGCCGGAGCAGTTGGAGCGCGACCTCTTCGGCCCACTGCCGTGGATCCATGCACTGGTCGCCGAAACCGGCGACGGGCTGATCGGCTACGCCATTCTCGTGCCGCTCTACAGGGCGCAAGAGGGAAAACGCGGCATGGACCTGCACCATCTCTTCGTGCGCGACGGCCATCGCGGCCACGGCACCGGCCAGTTGCTCGTCGACCGAGCCCGTGAGACCGCGCGCAAGGCCGGCTGCGGCTACCTCTCCGTCAGCGCCGCCACCGGAAACGTGCTGGCGCACCGCTTCTACGAACAGCTGGATTTCACCCCGCGGCCGGTCACCGGCATGCGCTACATGCAGTCGATCGCTTGAGGCAGGTCTGTGCTACCGTCGCGGCACCGCCTTCAGATAGGCGGCGATCGCTTCGCGGTCGGCGGCCGGAAGATGAGCGATGTTCTGCTGCACATCGACCATCGAGCCGCCGACGCTATCGAAATCAGGCGTGAAGCCGGTTTCGAGATAGCTGGCGATATCGGCCTCGCTCCAGCCGCCGATGCTTTTGGAGGCCGGCGTGATATCGGGTATGCGGCCCTTGCCTTCCGGATTGGGAGCGCCGGCGAGCCACTGGTCTGCCTGGAAGCCACCGAGCGCATCCCTCGGTGTGTGGCATTCGCCGCAATGGCCGGGGCCTTCGACCAGATATTGGCCGCGCTTGATCTTGTCATCGCTCTTGGCGAGCGCAACACGCGGCTGATCGTTGAAATAGAGAAATTTCCAGCCGCTGAGCGCCAGCCGGATATTGTAAGGGAACGGCAGCTCGTGCGGGGGCGCGACATTTGCGCTCTTCGGCAGCGTCTTCAGGAAAGCGAAGAGATCGTTGACGTCCTTGTCGCTCATGCGGGAATAGGAAGCATAGGGAAAGGACGGGTAGAGGTGCTCGCCGCCTGGACCGACGCCGCGCTTCATCGCATTGCCGAACTCCGCCAGCGACCAGCCGCCGATACCGGCCTTTTCATCGGGCGAGATGTTCGGCACGTGGAAGGTGCCGAAAGGGCTCTTCAGCGCCAGGCCGCCTGATAGCGTCAGCTTGGCATCGCCTTCGGAACCGGGGGCGGAATGACAGCTGACACAGCCGCCCGCCCAGAACACCATCTGGCCGTTTGCCGGATCCGGCGCGCCGAGACCGGCCCAATGGCTTTCCGGCAGCGTATCGGGTGCGGTAACGAGATAGAAGGCACCCCCGCCCAGCACGGCGACGCCGATCAGACAGAGCAGTAACCGGATGAACCTGCGGATCATGCCCCGCCTCCCCTTTTTCCGAGATTTTCCTATTGGGACCGATTCTGCGACCAGCCCCGCACGGGCGGAGAATAAGGCGATCCGCGCCGGCGGCAAGGCGGCGCGGATCGGTGTCGGATGGGAATGGCCTATCGCTCACTCCTTGATGCGATAGGCCTTATGACAGCCGCCGCAGCTGGCGCCGAGCGTGTTGACCGTGGCGCCGACAGCCGCGGCATCGGCCGGAAGCTGGGCAAGCGCGGTTTCGGCATCGGCGGAGAGCTTCGCGGCGCGCGCCTTGAAGTCGTCCATGTTTTCCCAGATTTTCGGGCTCGCTTCTTGGTCGCCCGTTTCCGTGCCCGGCTTGAACTGATCGGGGAACACCTTGGCCGTTGCGGCGATCGTCGTCAGCGCCGTTTTTACCGCTTCGGCATCATAGGGCTTGGTGCCCTTGGCGATGGCTCCCAAGGCGCCGGCCGCACCGCCGATCTGCTTCATCAGGGCAATGCGCGAATCATGCGTGCCGTCGGCGGCGGTCACCGAACCGAAGGCTATTCCTGCCATCGCTGCGGCGGCAGCTACTGCTTTCCAATTCATATTCCTCTCCATTTCTTTTCTGCATTTTCCCGAGCCAAGGCGGCCGATGGCCAATCTGCACCGGGAGCATGACAAAATCCACGCCTGCCGGGCAGTCACGTTTTGCCGGATCATCATAAAAACAATGTGATAAGCCTTGGCAATTCAGGCGCTTTTCCAACCCTGCCAGAGGCTGAAAGCGGAGACCGCAACCAGGAGCAGCCCGGCGAAACGGCCGACGAATGCCGTGACGTCAGGATTGGCGACGAGCAGATCGCGGCTGCGGCCGGCCGTCATCGCCAGCGTGCCGTAGATGGCGAACTGGGTGACTACCGTCATGGCGCCCATGATCAGGCCCTGCATCCAGACCGGGCCGTATTCCGGCTTCAGGAACTGCGGATAGACGGCGAACATGAATATATAGGCCTTCGGATTGACGAGACAGGTGACGGCGCCCTGGCGGAAGGCGCGCCAGCCGGAGCGCGCCGTTCCCGGACCGACCGCCTCGACGGTGATCGAACTGCGGATCAGCGAAATGCCGATCCAGACCATGTAGGCGACGCCGGCAAAGAGCAGAACGTTGAAAAGCTGCGGCAGCATGGTGACGAGCAGACCGACGCCGGCCGCGCCATAGGCCGAATGTACGGCGCCGCCGGCCATGATGCCGCCTGTCGCCGCGAGCCCTCGCCTGACGCCGCCGGTCAGCGAATTGGCGAGCACGAAGAGCATGTCCATGCCCGGCACGATGATGATGCCGAAGAGAAGGGTGAAGAAGAGCCAGAGGTTTTCGTGGTAGTTCATGTCAGTTACCGCCTTGTCCGTGCATGGGCCGTTTTGAAAGACCATGATTGATTTCAATCCGATAGGCGGCTCTATACGCAAGCCCAACTGACAGTGTATTGTCAGGAGCCTAAGGGATGGGAGAGGCAAAATGCGCAAGGCCTCGCGGCTTTTCGAGATCATTCAGATCCTGAGGCTCGCCAGAAAGCCGATGACGGCGGCTGTCATGGCCGAGACGCTCGAGGTGACGGTGCGCTCGATCTATCGCGATATCGCCGCCCTTCAGGCGATGCGGGTGCCGATCGAGGGCGGGCGCGGCATCGGCTACATCATGCGGCCGGGCTTCGACCTGCCGCCGCTGATGTTCTCGATCGAGGAGATGGAGGCGATCGTGCTGTCGCTGGCGCTGCTCGAACGCACCGCCGATGAGGAGCTGAAGCAGGCGGCGCGCCGGGTCAACCGGAAGATATCAGGCGCCGTGCCGGCGCCGCTCCGCCAGGCGATGGACACGAAGGCGCTTTACGCCTGGGGCTCGACCGCGCAGCCGGCAGGCTTCGATCTCGCGATCGTGCGCCGGGCGATCCGCGACGAATGCAAGCTCATGCTCGGCTACCGCGACGAACTTGGCCGCGCCACCGAGCGGACGATCCAACCGATCGCGCTGATCTATTATTCGCAGACCGCCAATATCGTCGCCTGGTGCGAACTGCGCCAGGCTATCCGCAATTTCCGCAGCGACCGGGTGGAGCACTGTGCGGCAAGCAACGATTTCTTCAAAGGCGACGGCGACAGGCTGCGGGAATTGTGGACGAGCGGGTGGACGGAGAAGGCTGGGCCGGTGTGAAAATGTGAGACTTGAGATTGCTGCTTTCCCCTCCCCAAGGGGGAGGGACTACCGTGCCGCGCCCGTCACGCTTCAATTCTGACGATACCGCATGTGGCATCGCGTTTTGGTGGCGGGAGCGTGGCGCAGATTAGTCCCTCCCCCTTGTGGGGAGGAGTTGGGGAGTGGTCTTGGATTTGCAAGAAGTCCCTTGCAGCCTAATAAACCAGCGTCCGGCTCTCCTCGCGGCCGAAACCGCGGATTTCGATGCGGTCGGGGTGGAGTTCGACAATGGCGAAGGCATTTTCGCTCTCGGTATCGACCACGCCCTTGAAATTGACGAAGTGGCAGGCGCCGACCTTGCCGTAATTGCCGGCATGGTTATGGCCGTTCAAATAGGCGATGACATTGTCGTGCGCGGCGAGCAACGCGACAATGTGGTCGCAGTCCCACATGTCGTGCTCGCCGGCGGGATAGACCGGATAGTGGTTCATGACGATCACCTTCTCGCCGGCCGCGGCAGCGCTTGCGATCTCATCGCCGAGCCAGGCGAACTGCTCGTCGCTCAGCGCGCCGTTCCACGGATGGGCGTTTCTTTCGCCCCTCGCCTGCAGGTCCGCCAGCATCTTTGTCGCCAAAGCCCGATGCGGATGGCCTTCGGGCGGCGCGAAGGTGCTGACCTCGTTGCCGTCAAGCACGACGAAGCGCCAGCCGTGGCGGCGGAAGCTGTAATAGGGCGACGGCATGCCGAGACGTGCGGGGATTTCGGAGAGATGGCACGAGGAGACCGAGAAGTCGTGATTGCCGAGCAGGAAGAGCGCTTCGTGCCTCAGTTTCTCATAGACCGGCAGGATGTCGTCGAAGCTTTTGAAGCTGCGGTCGATGACATCGCCGAGTGTCATGACGAAGCTCAATTCCTCGCCGTTGAAGAGCTCGATCGCCTCGGCGAGTTTGGCGAGGCTGTTGGCGTAATAGCGGTCCATGGCCGCATGCGGCGGGATTGCCGCATATTGCGGGTCGGCGATGATGCCGAAGCGGAACAGGGGAAGAGCGGAGGAAGACATGGAACGTGATTAGGAGCGGCGGGTGACAGGGATGTGACGATGTCCTAAACCATGATCGAACTGCGTCAACTGTCGAAATCTCCGAGTGTGCGGAGCCTATGGATCAAAACAGCAAGAACGTCGTGTAGATCTGGTGCGATATAGGCACATAGATTTTGAGTATCCGGCGTTGGCTGCACGAGGTCAGGCACCATTATGGTCATCAGACCGGCACGAGATGCCGAAAGCACACCATTGTGAGAATCCTCGAGTGCAACACAACGGCTCGGGTTCACTCCTAACCGGCTTGTGGCTTTCAGATACGGCTCTGGATGAGGTTTCGCCGCGGCATAATCTTCACGGGCAATGATGTGCGCAAAGCGATCCTTCAGATTCGCCGCGATCAGATGGCTAAGCACTGTGGCGTGGTCCGAGGAGGTGACGATGGCCCACGGAAGTTGGATTTCCTCCAGCCAGTCCAGTATTTCAATGACCCCCGGTTTGAGGCGCAGCGCTGTTGCAACCATCGTCTGGAACCGGTCCGAGGCTTGTTTCCACAAGTCCTCGATCGGAAATTCGCTGCCAAGATGCATCCCCAGAAGCGCTCTGGCCGACATGCTGGGTAATCCAACCGTTTCCAGATAGACGGAGACCGGGATATTAAACCCGTTTTCCTCAGCGGCCTTGATAACGGCGTCCCGATACAAAGCCTCGGTATCGAAAATTAGGCCGTCCATGTCGAACAGGACGGCTTCGGGCTTGAAGGGAAGCTGCTTCATCATCGATCTCTAGGCGCTCAAAACTTCAAGGTTTCGCGACGGGCGCATAAAACAAAACACCCGACGTTTGTGGCGCCGGGTGCTGAATTAGAAAGCAGAGACATTGCCGCCCATCGCGGCGGGTCTGGTGCCGCTTACTTCGTGGCTTCTTCGTAGCGCTCCAGGACGTAATCCCAGTTGATCAGGCTATCGACGAAGGCCTCGAGGTATTTTGGGCGGGCGTTGCGATAGTCGATGTAATAGGAGTGTTCCCAGACGTCGACGCCAAGGATCGGGGTGGCGCCGTGGACGAGCGGGTTTTCGCCGTTCGGGGTCTTGGAGATTTCGAGCTTGCCGTTCTTAACGGAAACCCAGGCCCAGCCGGAGCCGAACTGGGTGGCGCCGGCGTTGGCGAAATCGGCCTTGAACTTGTCGTAGCCGCCGAGATCGGAGGCGAAAGCCGCTTCGAGCTTGCCGGGCAGCTTGTTGCCGCCGCCGCCCTTCTTCATCCACTTCCAGAAATGGATGTGGTTGTAGTGCTGGGCAGCGTTGTTGAAGAGGCCGGCATTGGTGCCGAAGGACTTCTTCACGACGTCTTCGAGCGACAGATCCGAAAGACCGGCTTCGGCGGCGAGCTTGTTGCCGTTGTCGACATAGGCCTTATGGTGCTTGTCGTGGTGAAACTCCAGCGTTTCCTTCGACATGAAGGGAGCAAGCGCTTCGTAATCATAGGGAAGTTCAGGCAATTCGAAAGCCATGTCAGATCTCCTCTTGGCAATAGATTGCGTCATCGGCAGGTGTGGCGGAACATAGGAGGGGAACGGGGGAGAGGCAACCAGCGAAATGTCAAAAAACGATCCGTCGAAGGAAAATTTGCCTCAGTTGCAGAGTTGGAATCAGTCGTGCAAATCGCCTGGGATGCCCGCCTCGAAAACCGTTTCCCCGGCGATTCACTGCAACGGAGACCCGATATGAACAGGAATATAATCCCGCTTCTGACCATGGCAGCACTTCCGCTGCTTTCCGGTACGATGCATGCCTCTTCGGACGATGCCTGGAAACAGCTGGCAGCCGATGTCGAGGTCAAGTGCAAGGAAGCGGCGGTCACGCTCGAAAGACCTGCCGCCAGCGTCGATCCCTTCGGCACCAGCCGCTACGGGCTGGCTTTGGTGACGGGCAAGCCGAAAGGCGCCAAGGGGCTTGTTACCCAGATCTGCGTCTACGACAAGCAGAAGAAAACCGTGGAGATCGGTAGCGAACTGGACGCCAAACAGCTTGGCCTCACGCCGCCAAAATAGGCTGCGTCGGCACCGTGCTGTCTCCGCGACTCTGTGCCTTCGGTCACATTTCGTGGGGAACCGGACGCTACCCTTAGGAGTTGAAGTCTGGGCGTCAGGGAGGTGCGGTATGTCGGAGCTTCGCAGCAGGCCGGAAGATCAGCAGAAAATCTATCAGCGCTGGGCGCCGGTTTATGACCGTGTCTATCGCGGCCTCCTTGCCGACGGCCACCGCAAACTGGCGGCGCTTGCAGCCGCGGCCGGCACCGATATTCTGGAAGTCGGCGTCGGCACCGGTCTGACCCTCAGGCACTATCCCAGCCGCTGCCGGGTGACCGGCGTCGACATTTCCGAACACATGATCGCTCGGGCGCGCGAAAAGGTGCGTCGCGAGAAGCTGCAGCATATCAGCGCGCTCGAGGTGATGGATGCGCATGCGCTCGCCTTTGCCGACCGGTCTTTCGATGCGGTTTGCCTGCCCTTCGTCATCACGCTGATCCCCGAGCCCGAGCGGGCTCTCGACGAATGTGCCCGAGTGCTGCGGCCGGGCGGCGAGATCATCCTGGCCAGCAAGCTCGGCGACGGCGCCGGCCTGCAGGGCGCGATCGAGGCGGCGGTGGCGCCGCTGGTGCGTCACATCGGCTGGTCCTCCGCTTTCCGCATCCACCGCATCCTCGCCTGGGCCGAGCGGCGCGGCGATTTTTCCGCTGCCGAGATTCTGCCGGTCTTTCCGAACGGCTTCTTCAAGATCGTCCGGCTGAAACAGCGCGGACTTTCCGCCTGAATTAAAAATTTTCCCGCATCGCGGATTCTGATGCTACCGTTCGTCTGAGGGGACCGCATGACATCGGATATCTTCTTCTTCATCGTGGTGGGCTTCTGTGCGCAGATTGTCGATGGCGCACTCGGCATGGCCTTCGGCGTGCTGTCGACGACGAGCCTTCTGGCCTTCGGGGTGCCGGCGGCCAATGCCAGCGCCATGACGCATGTGGCTGAGATGTTCACCACGGCAGCGTCCGGCATTTCGCATGCCTATCACCGCAATGTCGACTGGCGTCTGGTGGCGCGGCTGGCACCGGCCGGCATGATCGGCGGCGCGATCGGCGCCTATCTGCTGGCCAATATCGACGGCAAGGTGATCGCGCCCTTCGTGTCGGCCTATCTGATCGCGATCGGCCTGTTGATTTTCTACAAAGCCTTTCGGCCGCCGGCCAAGCGCGAGGTTCGCGACTGGGCGGTGCCGCCCGTCGGCTTTTGCGGCGGCGTTCTCGATGCGATCGGCGGCGGCGGATGGGGGCCGGTCGTCACCAGCACGCTGGTCGGCCGCGGCCACGACCTGAAGCGGGTGATCGGCTCCACCAATTTCACCGAATTTGCGGTGACACTGACGATTTCGCTGACTTTCATCCTCACGCTCGGCTGGTCGGAACTCAATTCGGCGATCGGCCTGATCATCGGCGGCGTCATCGCCGCCCCTTTCGGCGCGATCCTCGTCAAGCGCCTGCCGGTGCGGGCGCTGATGGTGGCTGTCTCGATGGTCATCATCGTGACATCGGCAATACGGCTCCTCTAAAGCTCTTTGTTTTGATGCATGCCGTTGCGGCAAAAGCGCTTCGCGCTTTGCCTGGGAAATCGCTGCACACGTCCGGGCGACATGCATTAGGACCGGACTACAGATTTCGGCCGAAATAGACCTCCACGGAGGCGATCTTGTCGCCACGGAAGCGCAAACTCTCCATGTTGGCGAAGCTTCCGCCGTCGAGTTTTTCGGCGCGGTAACGCACGGCTGTCTCGTCGCCGTCGACCGCCAGGAATTCGATGTGGATGGCGCGGAAGAACGGTTCCTTCGGCCAGCAGCGCTCGAAATAGGTCGCCCGGTCGATATGGTCGTCACGCGGGCTGGAGAAGGTGAAATCTTCCGTCAGCATGGCGACGACTTTATCCTTGCGGTCTTCCAGATAGGCGGCGTAGAGATCGCGGACGGTCTGCTGCCGCGTGTGCATATCGTTCATGGCAATGACCTCCGATTAACCGATTGCATCTCGCAATCAGTATATCTAGCACTTTTATCCGAGATGATCCAGTTTCGGCGCAATCGCGCCCTAACGATCGATGCCGAGGCACGGAATGACCGATAAGCAATTGGACGCTGCAAGCGTTAGCGCAGGCTCGATCTACTGGAAGCGCAACCTGGCAATCTCGCTGCTCGGCTCCTTCACCACCATCGTGGCGATGACGCTGCTGCTGCCCTTCCTGCCGCTTTATGTCGAGGAACTCGGCGTCAGCGACCATGCGGCGATCGTGCAATGGTCTGGCATCGCCTATGGCGCGACCTTTCTGGCTGCGGCTCTGGTCGCGCCGCTCTGGGGGCGGCTCGGTGATATTTACGGGCGCAAGCTGATGCTGGTGCGCGCGAGCCTTGGCATGACGCTGGCGATCTCGCTGATGGGCATGGCCGGCAATGTCTGGCAACTGGTGGCGCTGCGCCTCTTTGTCGGGCTTGCCGGCGGTTATTCCTCCGGCTCGATGGTGCTGGTGGCGACGCAGACGCCGAAAGACCGCTCGGCCTGGGCGCTCGGCCTCCTCTCCTCCGGCATCATGGCCGGCAATCTCGTCGGCCCGCTGATCGGCGGGGCGCTGCCGCCGATGATCGGCATCCGCGGCACGTTTCTCGCCGCCGGGGCGATGATCTTTCTCGCCTTTCTCGCCACGACCTTCTTGATCAAAGAGGAAAAATCGCCGGCCCGCAAACAGGCGGCCAAGGCGAGCGGCGGCTGGAAATCCATCGGCGACAAACGGCCTGTCATCGCCATGCTGGCGACTGGCATGCTGTTGATGTTCGCCAATATGTCGATCGAGCCGATCATCACCGTCTATGTCGCGCAGATCGTGCCGGCCGCCGATGAGGTGACGATGATCTCGGGCATCGTCATGTCGGCGGCCGCCCTCGGCAGCATTCTTTCGGCCTCATGGCTCGGCAAGCTTGCCGACAGGATCGGTCATTGGCCGGTGATCTCAGGGGCGCTCGCCGTCGCCGGGCTGCTGCTGATCCCGCAGGCCTTCGTCACCAGCTCCTGGCAGCTGATCATCCTGCGTTTCCTGATGGGCGCGGCCCTCGGCGGGCTGCTGCCCTGCATCGCCGCCGTCATCCGTCACAGCGTGCCGGACAGTGCGGCCGGCGGCATTCTCGGGTTTTCCATCTCCTCGCAATATGTCGGCCAGGTGGCCGGCCCGATCCTCGGCGGCTTCGTCGGCGGGCATATCGGCATGCGGGCGGTTTTCCTCGGCACCTCGGTGCTGCTTGTGGCGGGTGCTGCCTATGCCTGGCTGGTACGGCCAAGAGATACGCAGACATCGGACCTAGAACGGGATGATTTTAGGCCGGATCGGCCAAGAATCTGAATCCTGTTCTAAATCAACGATTTAGAGCATGATGCCTTGAGAAAACCGCTCACACTTTTCGGCATCATGCTCCAGCTTAGCGCCGTCCGCAGATCAGCTCGACTCCGGAGCGGGCGATCGCTTCCAGCGTCTCGCGGCTGTCGCCGGCGCGAGACCGCACGGCAAGCGAATGCATGACGGCGGAGGCGAGCCTCGCCATCGCCTGCGGATCGGCGCCCTCGGGAAGCTCGCCGCTTTCGACGGCAAGGCGCATGCGCTTTTCGATCTCGCCGTCGAAATCGCTGAGGCTGCGGCCGAGCACCTCGCGGACGCGCTCATGCTGGATCGCCTCGGCCGTTGCCGTGCCGATCAGGAAACAGCCGCGGGCGGCAGTTTCACCATGCAAATAGATCGAAAGCGCGCTCTCATAGACGCGGGCGAGATTGTCGCGCAGCTGAAGTGACGGGTCGAGCGCCTCAGACAGCGCATCCATGCCGTCCTGCCGATAGCCTTCCAGCGTATCGAGATAAAGATTCTCCTTATCGCCGAAGGCACCGTAAAGGCTCGGGCGGTTGAGGTTGGTCGCAGCACTCAGATTGTCGAGCGAGGCAGCCGCAAAGCCCCTGTCCCAGAAAACGTCGCGCGCCTTGCCGAGTGCCGCCTTGGCGTCGAAGGCCCTGGGGCGGCCGCGTTTCTTCTCGTCTTTCATATTCTGTACCGTTTCGCATTAAATTCTTGACGAAGGTTATTTTATGCGAAACAGTACAGAAGTTCAACGCCATTAACGGGCGGCATCGCCCGCCTCATCAGAAGGAAGCCAGTCATGAAACTCTATATGCACGCCGCGGCATGCTCGCTTTCGCCGCATATCGTCTGCCGGGAGCTGGGGCTCGACATCGAACTCGTCCAGGTCGACCGGCAGACCCACAGAACAAGCGACGGCAAGGATTATCTCGCCATCAACGGCAACGGTTACGTGCCGGCATTAATGCTCGACGATGGCAAGGTGTTGACCGAAGGGCCGGCGATCGTGCAGTTCCTCGCCGACAGTGTGCCGCAAGGATCGGCCATGCTGCCGGCGGTCGGCGACCTCAAGCGCAATGAGGTGCAATCCTATCTGAATTTCATCACTGCCGAGCTGCACAAGCCGATGGTGCTGTTGTTCAACCCGCTTTATGCGAGCGTGCACGAGCAAATCCGGGCGCTGATATCGAAGCGGCTTGCCTGGCTGGACGGCCGCCTTGCCGGTCCCTATCTCACCGGCGAGGCCTTCACGGTGGCGGATGCCTATCTCTTCGTCTGCCTGAACTGGTCGCCCTGGACCGGCATCGATCTCCAGCAATGGCCGGGCTTGCACGGCTTCATGGCCCGCGTGGCGGCACGCACGAAAGTGCGTGAAGCGCTGCAGGCCGAAGAGCTCGAGGCCTTCGACGCGGACGGCATCTATTTCGCGCCGCAGGCCTATCTCGCCTCATCAGGCCGGACCGGCTCGCCGGTGCGGCCGTAAGATCAGGCCTGTCAGAGGGCGTTGACGGCCACCGGCAAAGCGCGCTTGTGGGCGGTGGAGCGGTAGGCGGCAAGGATGCGGCGGCGGGCGATCTCGCCGACCGGCTTGCCTTCGAGAAAATCGTCGATCTCGTCATAGGAGACGCCATAGGCCTCCTCGTCGGGGCGCAGCGGCCGCTGATCCTCGAGATCGGCGGTCGGCACCTTGAAGACCAGTTCGTCCGGGGCACCGAGCCGCTTTGCCAGCAAGCGGACGCGGCGCTTGTTGAGACCGGCGAGCGGCAGAATATCGGCGGCGCCATCACCGAATTTGGTGAAGAAGCCCATGACTGCTTCGGCCGCATGATCGGTGCCGATGACGAGGCCGCCAACCGCGCCGGCCAAAGCGAATTGAGCGATCATCCGCTGGCGGGCCTTGATGTTGCCGAGGATGAAATCCTGCCGGCCGGCATCGGCGAAGGCAAGGCCGCCGTCCTGAGCGGCGGCCAGCATCGCATCCGCCGCGGCCTTGATATTGACCACCATCGAGCGGTCGGCGCCGATGGTTTCCAGCGCTCGGCTCGCGTCGGCCTCATCGGCCTGGACGCCGTAGGGAAGGCGAACGGCGATGAATTCGGCCGCATGGCCGCCGTCACGCAGCTCGCGCACGGCCTTCTGAGCCAACAGCGCCGCCGTCAGCGAATCGACGCCGCCGCTGATGCCGAGGACGTAGCCGCGCATACCCGAAGCGACCAGATAATCCTTGAGGAAATTGGTTCGCCGCGCGATCTCCCGCTCAGGGTCGATCTCGGCGGCGACACCCAATTCGCGGATGATCTCGCCTTGTTCGTCGAACAGCACAGTCATAAGCTCTTCCTCCCCGCTTACGGAATTCCGGCGCCACTATGGCGAAAAGATGAGGAAAGACGAAGCCGTTTCGGGCAGACCTGCCATGCATTTTATGCAAGTGAGCGTCGGATTTCGGATCACTGGATTGGGCGGCCTACCGTACGATCGTAAAGAGCTCCGCCGGCTCGGCAAACCCCTTCAGCCCATGCGCTCCGACGGAGACGGCATCCCCTGCCCCGGCCTCCCTGCGAAACGGCGCCGACATCAGCAAGGCTTCTCCCAGCTCGCTGCAGGCGGTCTGGATGCGGCTGACCAGATTGACGTCGCCGCCGATCAGGGTGAAGTCGAGGCGGCGGCCGGAGCCGACATTGCCGTAGCTGACTTCGCCGTAGTGGAGGGCAATACCGGCCTTCACGCCGATGCCCTCATATTGGAAATGGTCGATCTCATCGAGCATGGCGCGGGCTGCGGCAAGAGCCGCACCGCAGGAATGGGCGGCATCATAGCCCGGGAAGAAGGCAAGCACGGCGTCACCCATGAATTTCAGCAGTTCGCCGCCTTCGCGGGTGATCGCCGGCACGATCCTGTCGAAATAGGCATTGAGCAGGCCGAGCACGGTGCTGCCGGGCAACCGGTTCGACAGCTCGGTAAAGCCGCGCAGATCGCAGAGCAGCAGGGCCGCCTGCATGGATTCGATCTCGCCGCGGCGGATGCGGCCCGCCAGGATCCGGCTTGCCGTCAGCGGGCCGATATAGGTGTCGAGCAGGCTGAGCTCGACCTGGCGAAGAACGCGCAGTTCGCTGGTATTGCGCAGCGCCGGCAGGATGCGTTCGATCAGCTGCTGCTCGGAGGCGGTGAAGCCGCCCGGCCGCCTGGTGCCAAAGACGGCGGCGCTGACCGGGCCGTCGCCATTGCAGAGCGGCGCGATGACGAGCTGCATCAGGCCGCGATCAGCAAAGACATCGATATGCTGCCAGCGGCCATGCATGCTTTCGCCGGCACCGACCACCAGCGGTTCGCGGGTGTCCATGACCTTGCGCAGCGGCGTATTGGCAATCGCAACCCGGGCGCCGTGTTCGCGATCGTGGATCTCGACCGGCTCGCCCGGCGCCCAGGCGATGGTGCGGCCGATGAACTCAGGATGCAGCGTCATCAGATGCAGGGTCACCCGGTCGACGGGCAGGCCAAGCGCCTGAAGCCTGCGGCCGAGGCCGGAGACGAGGCCCGCCTCGTCGAGGGCGTGGCATTCGTCGCCGGAGAGCCATTCGATGATCGAGAGCAGCGCGCCGGCGCTGACGGCACTGCCGGCCGCCCTTGGCAGAAACCGGCTGGTATCGGGGGCATGGATCGTTGATGTCATGGTGTTCTCCTCCATCAAACTCTAGTGAGCGCCACCGCCGGAGAGTTGACCGGGTTTGCTGAGAAGCAGGCTTGCCAGCAGGGCGACGACAAGGGCGACGCCGAGCAGGAAGAAAGTGTCGCTGAAGGCCATGATATTGGCCTGCTTGCGTATTTTGAGCGCGATGGCGACAACGGCCTTGTGGCTGGCCAGCGCCTGATCGCTGACGCCGTGGCTCATGAAGTAGCCGGTGAGCCTCGCAATGCGATCGCGCGTGGCTTCCTCGAAGACGGAGACCGAGTTGGTCAGGATGTTCGAGTGGAACTGTTCGCGCTTCGACAGGAAGGTCTGCAGCGAGGCGATGCCGACCGCGCCGCCGAGATTGCGCATCATGTTGAAGAGCGAGGACGCCGAACCGGCATTCTCCGGCTCGATGCCTGATGTGGCGATGGCCGAGAGCGGGGTGAAGACAAGCGCCTGGCCGATGGCGCGCACGATGTTCGGCCAGAACAGCTGGTCGGTGGCATAATCGCCGGTCATGTGCACGTTCATGAAGTTCGAGGCGGCAAAAAGGGCAAAGCCGACGACGATCAGCAACCGGATGTCGAAACGCTTCATCAGCCGCGGCACCAGCGGGATCAGCAGCAGCTGCGGGATGCCAGTCCATGCGAGCACCATGCCGATCTGCTCGGAGTTATAACCCTGGATACGGGTGAGATAGATCGGCAGCACGAAAACCGAACCATAAAGCGCGATGCCGAGCAGGAAGTTGGCGACGATGCCGAAGCCGAAGTTGCGGCGCACCAGCAGACGCAGGTTCAGAAGCGGATGGGCCGTCTTCAGCTCGATGATGATGAACAGCGTCAACGAGAGGGCGGCGATAACAGTCAGGCGCAGGATGAAATCGGAGCCGAACCAGTCCTCCTTGTTGCCCTCTTCCAGCACCGTCTGCAGAGCTGCCAGGCCGATCGCCATGGTGACGATGCCAGGCCAATCGCCCTTGGCGAGCAGCTTCAGGGTCATCGGCGCCCGGTCGAGCGAGGCAAAGAGCAGGCCGATCATCAGCGCGCCGGGCACCAGGTTGACGTAGAAGATATATTCCCAGCCCCAGTTCTCGGTCAGATAACCGCCGATGGTCGGGCCGATGGCCGGTGCGAAGGTGGCCGAAAGGGCAAAGAGCGCCAGGCCGATCGGCTGCCTCGCCTTGGGCAGCAGCGTGATGATTATGGTGAAGGCCATCGGGATCAGCACGCCGCCGGAAAAGCCCTGAATGGCGCGCAGGACGATCATCTGCTGCAGATTGGCCGCAAAGGCGCAGGCGACGGAAAAGATCAGGAAGAGGATGGCGTTGACAAGCAGGTAATTGCGCAGCGAGAAGACCCGTGTCAGCCAGCCGCTCAAGGGAATGACGACGATCTCGGCGATCAGATAGGAGGTCGAGATCCAGCCGCCGTCATCCGTGCCGGCGCCGATGGCGCCCTGGATATCGGCAAGCGAAGCATTGACGATCTGGATGTTCAAGACCGCCATGAAGGCGCCGAGCGTCGAGCCGACGACGGCCATCCACATGCGGACCGGGCTGATGGTGGCGGGCGCCCTAGCGGCGGGGCGCGTGAGCGAATTGCTGTTTGCGGCGATCTGAAGAGTGGCCATGGCTGATCTCTTTCCGGTTCTCACGGAAAACCTTCTCATGACGGGGTTCGGGCGAATTTGGGAAACGGCGGAAGGATTATCCGGCGTGGCGGGATAGTCCCTCCCCGGTGACCGAGGTCTCTGCAGCCTTGGTATCGATTTCGGGCTCGACCGACATGCCCGAGCGCAACAGACCGCTCAGCGCCTCGTCGTCGATGACGATCTTGACCGGGATGCGCTGGACGATCTTGGTGAAATTGCCGGTGGCGTTGTCAGGCGGCAGCAGCGAGAATTCGAGGCCGCTCGCCGGCGAAACGCTGTCGACATGGCCTTTGATCGCCATGTCGGGAAAGCTGTCGACCTTGATTTCGACCGGCTGGCCGGGGCGGACATGGGTCAGCTGCGTCTCCTTGAAATTGGCGACGACATAGACGGCATGCAGCGGCACGACGGCCATCAGCTGCGTGCCCGAGGTGACATATTGGCCGACGCGGATCGAACGGGCGCCGACCGTGCCGTCGACGGCGGCGACGATATCAGTGTAGGACAGGTTGAGTTCGGCCTGTTGGGCGGCAGCAGCCGCCCGATCGCGCTCGGCAATTGCCTGCTGACGCTGCGTTTCAAGGACCGGCACCTTGTTCTCGGCCGCGACGAGGGCTGCCCGGTCGCGCTCGACGGCGGCGGCCGCCTGGTCGCGGGCCGACTGGCTCTGTTCGGCGCGCGACTGCGTGCCGGCGCCGCTGGTGATCAGCCGGGCCGAGCGGGCGGCATCGGAAACGGCAAAATCCAGCGACGCCTGCGATGCATCGATCGTCGCCTTGGCCTGGCCGATGACCGACTGCTGCAAAGCGATCTGGGCGTCGATATTGGCGACGGCGGCTTCGGCTGCCTTTACGGCCGCCTTCGCCTGCGACAATGCCGCCTGGAAGTCGCGGTCGTCGATGCGGGCGAGAACCTGGCCTGAGTTGACCGGGTCGTTGTCATTGACCAGCACCTGCCTGATATAGCCGGCGACCTTCGGGGCGACGGTGGTGTAATCGGCTTTCACATAGGCATCGTCGGTGGATTCGATGAAGCGGCCGACCGTCCAGTAGCGGTAACCGAAATCGCCGGCAAAACCGACGCCAGCAAGCAATGCTGCGGCGATGACCGCGCGCTTGAAGGTTCTGCGGCCGGTCTTCTTCGGCGCCTCCTTAGCAGCGGCTTCGACGACAGGCGCTTCGGCCGCAGGCGCATCATCGGCCTGCCGGCCCGTGTCGAAAGCATCCTTGCGGGGCAACTCAACCATCATGTTTCTCCTTCAATGCCGGCCCCGTTGAGAGGCCCTGTTCGATCGAAGGGACAATGCACCCTGCCGTTCATTGTGATAATCTGCTTAAATCGGGAAGGATCATCAACTCTCAGCGGATAATCCGAGGGCAATATGGATCGGCTGACAAGCCTCACAGTCTTTGGCCGCGTGGTGGAATGCGGCGGTTTTTCCGCCGCCGCGCGCCGGCTCAACATGTCGGTCACCATGGTCGGCAATCACGTGCAATCGCTGGAGGATCGGCTCGGCGTCAGGCTCCTCAACCGCACGACGCGCAAGGTCAGCCTGACGGAAACCGGCAAATATTACTATGAACGCTCCTCGCAGATCCTCGCCGAACTCGACGAGGCCGACCGGACGGCGGGCGCACTCAGCACCACTCCGCGCGGCACGCTGAAGGTCTATACCAGCAGCGCCATCGTGCGCTTCCTGCTGCCCGTCGTCAGCGAATATATGGAGCTTTATCCGTCGATCGCGCTCGATTTCAGCATCGGCGAGCGGATGGTCGACATGATCGAGGACGGCTACGATCTGGTGATCCGCACCGTGCCGCCACCGGATTCATCGCTCGTCGCGCGCAAGCTGACGCCCTGGCGTCATGTGCTCGTCTGCTCGCCGGCCTATTTCGAAAGCCATCCGATGCCGCAAAAACCGGCCGAGGTCGCCGATCACAATTGCCTGCAATATGCCTATTACCCCTATGGCGAGGAATGGCGCTTCGAGGATGGCGCAGGCCGGCAGGAAAGCGTCAAGATCGGCGGCAACGCCGTCTCCAACAGCGCCGAGATGCTGCGTTTCCTGACGCTGAACGGAAAAGGCATCTTCCTGGCGCCGAGCTTCGTGGTCTTCGACGACATCGCCGAAGGACGGCTGGTGAAGATCATGCCGGACTACCGCCCGGTCGAATTCAGCATCAACGCCGTCTATCCCAACCGCAGCCATCTGGCGACCAAGGTAAGGCTGTTCATCGACCTCCTGGCGGAGAGATTTGCGGAGCATCGGAAGTGGATGACGTGAGGCGTGAGGCGGCAGACCTCAGCGCGAGAGGCTGCCCCTCACCCTAGCCCTCTCCCCGTTCTGACGGGGAGAGGGGACGTGCCCCGCGAGACGTTGGGGAGGGACGGAGAGGTTCACGGCATACCCCCTTCGCCCCGTTCACGGGGAGAAGGTGGCGGCAGCCGGATGAGGGGCGGGCCTTGCTCTGCGTCTCCGAACAACCCTGCCCTTCACTTGCGCTTCGGGCGTTCGTCATTGCAATCGATTCACTGGATCGATTGCTTCGGCTGCGCCGAACCGCTGCTCACTCCTCGCTCTCGCTTCTTCCATGGGCCCAGTCCATGTAGAGGTCGAGCGCCTTGCGGGTGACCGGGCCTTCCTGGAGGTTGCGGTCGTCGAGGCGGATGACGCCGACGACTTTGGAGTAGTTGCCGGTGGTGAAGATTTCGTCGGCGGCGAGGAAATCCTCGACGGACAGCGTTGTTTCCAAGACGTCGAAGCCGGCCTTGCGCAAGAGGTCCATGACGCGGGCGCGGGTGATGCCGGCAAGGAAGGTGCGGTTGGCGGCCGGCGTCATCACCACGCCGTCACGTACCAGGAAGACGTTCGAAGAAGCGGTCTCGACGACATTGCCGTTGAGATCGCGCACCAGCGCATTGTCGAAGCCGCGGCTGCGGGCTTCGGCAATCATGCGGCCACTGTTCGGATAGAGCGAGCCGGTCTTCGCCTCGGTCATCGCCGTCTCCGGCGACGGGCGCCGGTAGGGCGAGACGGTCAGGCTGGTGCCGCCATGGCCGCCCATCGGCGCCTCGAACAGGCAGAGCGCGAAGCGGGTCGATTCCGCATCGACGGAGACGATGCTGCCGGGCGAACCATGTTCGCCCCAATACATCGGCTTGATGTAGATCGGCGTGGCGCCGTCGAATTTCCCGACGCCCTCCCAGGCGAGTGCGGCGATTTCATCAGCCGATTTCACTGGCTTCAGCCCCATGGCGAGCGCGGAGCGGTTGATGCGCTGGCAATGCAAGTCGAGATCCGGCGCGATGCCGTCGAACCAGCGGGCACCGTCGAAAACCGTGGAGCCGAGCCACATGGCATGCGAGGTCGGCCCGATCAGCGGCGGATTGCCGGAAAGCCACTCCCCGTCGACATGAGTCCAGGTGGTTGAACGCGGTGATGTATCGACGGCCATATTGCCCTCCCCTCTGAAGTCGGGACAGCAAAAACCCCTGCGGTGAACCGGGTCAAGGACAAATCCGGGCGGCAAATGCGGAAGCAAGAAAATGCCGGAGGATGGCGCCGGGCCGCAATATTCGTGCGCGGTGCCCGCGGCGAAGCGATGGGTGCATCAGCAAAAATGATGGAACTGGATGTTGGAATGGCGGCCTGCTGCATGCGATCATGGGGAGAAATCGCGAGATAGCCGCAAGGGAAGACGCCGATGAAAGCCATGTATTATGAAGCCTTCGAAGAGGCGCCCGAGATCCGCACCCTGCCCGATCCCACGCCTTCCGAAGACGGCGTCGTCATATCGGTTGGCGCCAGCGGGCTCTGCCGCAGCGACTGGCACGGCTGGATGGGACACGACCCCGATGTCCGCCTGCCGCATGTGCCGGGACACGAGCTTGCCGGGCGGGTGGTCGCCACCGGCCGCGGCGTGATGCGTTTCAAGGTCGGCGACCGGGTGACCGTGCCCTTCGTTTCCGGCTGCGGCCATTGCGCCGAGTGCCATTCCGGCAACCAGCAGGTCTGCCCGAACCAGTTCCAGCCGGGCTTCACCCATTGGGGATCTTTCGCCGAATATGTGGCGATCGATTATGCCGACACCAATCTGGTGCATCTGCCCGATACGATCGACGATGCGACGGCGGCAAGCCTCGGCTGCCGCTTCGCCACCTCGTTCCGCGCCGTCGCCGACCAGGCGCGCACCCGCCCCGGCGAATGGATCGCCGTGCATGGCTGCGGCGGCGTCGGCCTGTCGGCGATCATGATCGCCACGGCACTCGGCGCCAATGCGATCGGCATCGACATATCCGAGGAGAAGCTTGCCTTCGCCAGAGAATGCGGAGCGGTAGCGACCGTCAACGCCTCCGGCGTCGCCGACGTGGCGGAGGCGGTGCGCGAGATCACCAAGGGCGGCGCGCATGTCTCGATCGACGCGCTCGGCCATCCCGCCACCTGCTTCAATTCGATCAAGAATCTGCGCCGGCGCGGGCGGCATGTGCAGGTGGGGCTGATGCTCGGCGAATATGCCACGCCGCAAATCCCGATGGCGCAGGTGATCGGCCACGAACTAGAGATCTACGGCAGCCACGGCATGCAGGCCTGGCGCTACGACGCCATGCTGTCGATGCTGGCGGCCGGCAAGATCGCCCCGCAGAAGCTGATCGGCCGCCGCATCAGCCTCGAGGAAGCCGTGCCGGCGCTGATGGCGCTCGACAAGGCGGAGGCGACGGGGATCAGCGTGATCACGCGGTTTTCATGAGGCAGGCGGATGGCCAACTGCCCCTATTCGGCCACCCCAATCGAAGCGAGATAGGCAGCCGAAGCCCGGATCTTCGACTTATCCTTGATCTCGATGATCAGGCGCGGATTGCCTTCGAGCTTGGCAAGGGTAGCGAAGACGGCGTGCCAGTGGATCGAGCCGTCGCCGAGGTTCCAGTGGCGATCGGGATAGAAACCCGCACCGATCCGGCCCATTTGCCGCAGCCCGGCAGGTCTTGCGAAAACGCCCCGCCGCACCGATATCGGGGCCGTCGGTTTCCTGGCGCATATATTGTGATGGTTGCCAAAGCCGGCGCAAAGGGCTAACGGCTGCGCCCGCAAGAAAGGGCCAGCAACAAAAGCCCGCAAGAAAAAGAAAGAGACATGATGTCCAACTCATTTGTGAACGTGCACGCCGCTGAAGAGACCGGGGATGAGGCGAAGCGCTACTTCGTCCTCGGCGAGCGGATCGAGCGGCGGCTTCGCATCCGCGGAAACTGGCTCAATCTCTTCGACGTCACCGTACCATCAGGCAGCCGGACGCCGAGACATGCGCATGCGAGCCCAGAGGTGTTCCGCGTCCTTGAGGGATGCCTGACGATCTGGCGGCTGACGGACAACGGCCCCGAAGAAATCGAGGCCGGCGCCGGCGACATCGTCGCCATTCCCCCCTTCATGGTGCACGGCTATTCCAATCGCGGAACCGCCCCGGCAATCTTTTCCGCCGTCGTCGATCGTGACATGGCCGAATTCATCGAAGCGGAAGGCGTAACAGAGCCTCCGAAGGCCAGCCCTTCGGCAGAGACCATCGCCCGCATGACGGCAGCCGCCAATGCTTACGGGATTACGATTCTGGCGGCTTGACGGCGCGAACGCATGATGTTGGAACGTTCGAGCTGTTTTGGCATCATGCAGAAATGCGAAAAATTCTCCGGAAAGCCCAGCCGGGAACACGGCTCCGCCGTCCTTTTCGAAACTGTCACATCGCTGCGGTGAGATGATTTTGCCCGGCGCCTCTTGCGCCGATAGCATTTCACCGCCAAAATTGCGACATGCCCGACAGCGACCCATCCAGTACAAGCTCCGCCCGTTCCAGCCGGGATTTCCCGACCGAGGAAGGTGGCGACCGCTGTAGACGCGATGGCCTCCGCCTCGCCTCGGTTGATCCCGCAGAGCGCTGGTATCTTCCGGATGATTGCGAATGACGGGCCGCCTCGATGTTAACACGACAATGGAAAGACGAAGGGCGATGCTGATATAGCGTCTCTTCGAACGCCTCGCCGCATCGCGAGGGATGCGGCATAAAACCTCAACGAATAGGCTCCCTGTGTTTCTGGAAATTGGAATTGTGGCGTTTCTCACCATCCTCAATGGTGTACTCGCCATGTCGGAGTTGGCCGTTGTGTCTTCTCGAACGGCCCGCCTCAAGGTTCTCTCCGACAATGGCAGCAAGGGTGCGGCGCAAGCCATCAAACTTGCCGAAAACCCCGGCCGATTTCTTTCCACGGTTCAGATCGGCATCACGCTGGTCGGTGTTCTCTCGGGCGCCTTCTCAGGGGCGACGCTCGGGGGCCGCTTGGCAGGATGGCTGCAGGCGCAGGGGATGTCGTCAACGGCCTCCGACGCAATCGGCGTCGGTTCAGTCGTCGTCGCCATCACCTATCTCTCCTTGATCGTCGGCGAACTTGTTCCAAAGCAGATCGCATTACGGGAGCCCGAAGCCGTTGCGGCGAGAATGGCGCCCGCCATGGCGTTGCTTTCAAAGATCGCGCTGCCGCTCGTGTGGCTGCTGAACGCCTCCGGAAATCTTGTACTGAAGCTCCTGGGCCAAACAGGAAAAGGCGGCGACAACGTCTCCGACGAGGAGATCAAAACCGTTTTGGCCGAGGCGCAGTCGGCCGGCGTGATCGAAAGCGAAGAGTCGGCGATGATATCCGGCGTCATGCGGCTGGCGGACCGCACCGCCCGAGCGCTGATGACGCCCCGGCGCGACGTCGAAATTATCGATATCGACGACAGCCTTGATGAAATTCGAGCTCAGCTGCATCGGACGAAACGGTCCCGGCTGCCGGTTCGGAAGGGCAGTTCGGACGAGGTGATCGGCATCCTTCCGGTCAAGGATTTTTACGACTCGGTGTCGCAATACGGCAGTGCCGATATCAAGGCCTTGACGCAGGACGTGCCGGTGGTTTCCGACCTTTCAACCGCCATCCATGTGATCGAAGCGATCCGGAAATCGCCAGTCCACATGGTGCTGGTTTTTGACGAGTACGGCCATTTCGAGGGGATTGTTTCATCAGGCGACATTCTGGAAGCCATCATGGGGGCTCTGCAGGAGGGACCTGTGGACGAGCAGGCCATCGCTCGCCGCGACGACGGTTCCTACCTGGTGTCCGGTTGGACGCCGATCGACGAATTCGCCGAGTTCCTGAATCTCAAGCTCGATGACGATCTCGAATATCAGACTGTGGCCGGCCTGGTGCTGGAAGAGCTGAAACATCTGCCCGAGTTGGGTGAGAGCTTCACCAGAGGTGGATGGCGCTTCGAAGTCATCGATCTCGACGGCAGGCGCGTCGACAAGATACTTGTGTCTGCGGAGTGAAGCTCGGCGGGGTCTGCTTCGCTTGAGATCATCGGGTCCGACGGCCGCAACCTGGACGAAATCCGCATCCGCCGCATGGAAAGTATGGCCTGATATCAGGAGTAAACGCGATGGCATGGTCTGCCAGCCAATATGTGAAATTCGAGGACGAACGCACACGGCCGGCACGCGACCTTCTGGCGCAGGTGCCGCTCCAGAGCATCCGCCGCGCCGTCGACCTCGGTTGCGGGCCGGGCAATTCGACCGAGCTCATCATCGAGCGTTATGGGGCGGAAGGCGTTTCGGGCCTCGACAGCGATCTCAACATGCTGGAGGCCGCCCGCAAGCGGCTTCCCGGCACCGCCTTCGTCGAAGCCGATCTCGGTAGCTGGCAGCCGACTGAAACCGCCGACCTGCTCTTTGCCAATGCCGTCTTCCAATGGCTGCCCGATCATCTCGATATTTTCGACCGGCTGATGGACGGGCTTTCCCCCGGCGGCGTGCTGGCGGTGCAGATGCCCGACAATCTCGGCGAACCCACCCACCTGTTGATGGAGGAGAGCGCGCATGCGGGGCCCTGGAAGGCCGCCTTCGAGGGAAAGAGCGTGCGACGCAAGGGGCTGCCGGCGCCATCAGCCTATTACTCCAGGCTGATCGCCAAGGCCTCCCGCGTCGATATCTGGCACACCATCTACAATCACCCAATGGCGGATGCGGCAGATATCGTCGAATGGGTGAAGGGAACCGGGCTGATGCCCTATCTGGCCCAGGCCGGCGAGCAGTATCGCGAGGCCTTTCTGGCGGATTATCTCGGCCGGGTGGAAAGGGCTTATCCGAAGATGTCGGACGGGCGGGTGCTGCTGCGGTTTCCGCGGATTTTTATGGTGGCGGTGAAGGGGTAGTCGGCTGCTGATCAGTGCTTTCCAGTTAGGACGAAGCCAAATCCCTCCCCAACCCCTCCCCACGAGGGGGAGGGGCTAAGATGCCGCATGGGTTCACTTAATCCTCAATCGTAACCATCCGTCGAACGGTAACAGCCTGCAAGACCCCTCCTTTTGGTCACTGCCCGACACCACAGCTTAGTCCCTCCCCTTGTGAGGAGGGGTTGGGAAGGGGTCTTGGGCAGCCGGACTGAGGAGCTGCGTCCCCAGCACGCCCCAGATAATGTCAAATGCGTGTTATCCCCCGCCCTCATATGTTGCGGCCAAACCGGCGCGCATTATAGTCGGCCGGAAAAACTCGGAGATGACATCATGGACGCTACCCCTACCCCGCCGGTCACCCTCGTCATCTTCGGCGCCACGGGAGACCTGACGCGCCGGCTGCTGGTACCGGCGATCATCAATCTGACGCGCGGCCGCCTCGTCGGCGAGGATCTCCACATTCTCGGCATCGGCATCGAGCCGGGTGACGATGAATTCCTGCGCGGGCGGCTCGACGACTTCCTCAGCCATCTGAGCGGCGAGGAGCAGACGCAAAAGGACGAAGCCTGGGAAAGCCTGCGCCGGCGTATTTCCTATACGTCAGGCGATTTCACCAAGGACGATATTTTCATCGAGATCGACAAGCGGCTGGGGCCGAATGCCAATGCCGCCTTCTATCTCGCGGTGCCGCCATCCTTCTTCGGGACGATCGTCGAGAAGCTCGCCGCCCATGGGCTGACCGATGAAAGCGATGGCGTCTTCCGCCGTGTCGCGATCGAAAAACCGTTCGGCACCGATCTCGCCTCGGCGCAGGCGCTCAATGCGCAGATTCTCGCCCAGGTCGGGGAAAGCCAAGTCTACCGGCTCGACCATTTCCTCGGCAAGGAGACGGTGCAGAACCTGATGACGGCGCGTTTCGCCAACATGATGATCGAGTCCTTGTGGAACAGCCGCTACATCGACCATGTGCAGATCACCGCCGCCGAGATCGTCGATGTCGGCAGCCGCGGCAAATTCTACGATGCGACAGGTGCGCTGCGCGACATGGTGCCGAACCATCTTTTCCAGCTGCTGGCGATGATCGCCATGGAGCCGCCGAACAGCTTCGATGCCGAGGCAATCCGCAACGAGAAGAGCAAGGTGCTGAAGGCGTTGCGCATCTATACGCCTGATGAGGCCAAGACGCACGGCGTGCGCGGCGCCTATGGCGCAGGCCCGCTCAATGGGGCTCAGCTTCCCGCCTATCGCGACACCAAGGACGTTTCGCCCGACAGCAGGACTGAGACTTTCGTGGCGCTGAAGCTCTATGCCGATACCTGGCGCTGGGCCGGCGTGCCCTTCTATCTCAGAACTGGCAAGGCGCTGACGGCGCGCGACACCGAGATCGTCATCACCTTCCAGCCGGTGCCCTTCGCACAGTTTCGCGAAACCGATGTCAAGAGCCGCCTGCCGCCGAACCGGCTGGTGATCCAGGTACAGCCGGACGAGGGCATGAGCATGGAAATCTCGATCAAGTCGCCGGGGCTTTCCGTCGACACCGTGCCGGTCTCTCTCGATTTCCGCTATGCCGACAAATTCGATATCGCCAAGACGACCGGCTATGAATCGCTGCTCTACGATCTCTTTATCGGCGACCAGACGCTGTTCCAGCGCGCCGACGGCATCGAGGCCGGCTGGGCGGCGGTGCAGCCCTTCCTCGATATCTGGGCTGGGGATCAGAGCCTACCTGACGCTTACGCGCCGGGCAGCATGGGACCGGCCTCAGCCGACGAACTGATCCAGCGCGACAGGCGGCAGTGGCATGAACTCGGCGTCATCCTGCATCACGACAAGAAGGACGGCAAATAGCGCCCTCCCCTGGTGTTACTGGTTTCCGTTATCACGGCATGCGGCGCTGACCGAAGCGCCGCTCTTGCCGCCTTCGGTGGCAAGCGCTCCGCGTGCCTTGCGCGGCGGGCAGCGCGCCCAGTCGACCGGACCGCTTAGAGGCTCGTTGTCGATGCTGCCGGTTTCGATCGAGTCGAGCGGGATTATCAGCCCGCTTTGCGTTTCAACTCCCGGCGCGGTGCCGAGCGGCGGCGTGCCGTCGATCCGGCCGCTGGCATCCATGCCCATGTTCGACTGGGCAAGAACCGGGGCGGAGAGGCTGAGGAGAGCGATCGAAGTTGCTGCAATAAACCTGCGCATGATGCTATTCCTTCTGGTTTCAGCGATCGTTTTTGTCTCACGCAATTCCGGACGCAAAACCGCTGCACACTTTTGCTGGAATTCCTCTAGCAACAGGCGATGCCAGCTCATTGTTCCCCCGGAAGCGGGCCGCAGACGATCAAAGTTTGGCGATCGGCCAAAGCCACATCAAAGCGGGGGATACCAGGCTCAATCGCGCCAGCGCGCCAGGAGTTTGTCGAGACCTGTCGGATAGAGATCGATGCCAGCGTCGCGCAGCCTGTCGCGGCCGAACCAGCGCGCCGTCGCCGCCGTCTCGTCGAGTTCGGAATAGCGGATTTCGTCGCGCTCACAGAGCGATGCATCGGCCAGCTCGATATCGGCAGCAAAGATGTATTCGTGACCGGTTGCGCCGTGATGCTCGTAGATGTTTTCAAGCAGATGCCAGGGGCCGACGATGCGAATATCGGTCTCGAGTTCCTCCTGGAATTCGCGCTGCAGGGCCTCTTCGCGGCTTTCGCCGAATTCAATGGCGCCGCCAAGCGGGCGAACGCCCTTGATGCGACCACTGTCATCCTCCACTTCGGCGGCGAGCAGTTGGTCTTTCCGCCAGGCGAGGCCGATCACCTTCACCCTGATCTGCTGCGATGGGCGCCAGATGGCCATGGGCTCTCCTTCCATCCAAGGGACCGCGGATGCTCTTCACTCCGGTGCTTCCGAAGCGAGAACAATGAGCCCCGCAAAATGCGGGGCTCCTGATCTCTCGTCTCAGACGAACTGGCTGAGACCCGGGACGGAAGCGACGACCTCGTCGACGACTTCCTCGCCAGCATATTGCTTGGCGATCGCGATGGTTTCCTTGGCAAGCGAGGTGATTTCGCCCATGCCGAGGCCTTCGCCCATCAGCTGCTGGCCGAGCCCCATGATGCCGCCGCCGCCGAGCGAGCTCATCAGCCCGCCGAGCAGACCGCCGCCGCCGGCACCTGCGCCGTTGAACTGGGCGACGAGATCGGCGCCACCGGGGATCGCTTCGATCATCTTGGCAACCGGGCCATCGGCGGCCTCGCGCTGCAGGAAGCCGAGCATCATGCCGAGCGCCTTTTCGGCCAAATCTGGCGCAATACCCACACGATCGGCGATCTGGGTCACAATTTCATTCATCGTCAGCCTCCTGTTTTTTTGACGTTAACGTCAACGTTATTCGAAATTCCACAGCAACTCAAGCCGGCCCTCCCCGGGCGGCACTTTGTCCAGTTTTGCTTTCAATGCAAACAGTTGTCCGCATGCGCCTGCCTGCTTATAACAGGGAAACGATGGTTCGATGAAGGCAGCGGAAGCAAGCCTTCTCATAAATGGCGGCAGAGCCCCAAGGGAGCATTCCGAATGATCGAGGAAGGCAAGATTTTCATCGGCGCGAGCCGCAATCCCGATGACAGCATCAACAAGCCGGAATATCTCGACCTGAAATTCGGCAATCGCCACGGCCTCGTCACCGGTGCTACCGGCACCGGCAAGACGGTGACGCTGCAGGTGCTGGCCGAAGGTTTCTCCCGCGCCGGCGTTCCGGTGTTTGCGGCCGATATCAAGGGCGACCTTTCCGGCATCGCCGCCAAGGGCGAGCCCAGGGATTTCCTGACGAAGCGCGCCGAGCAGATCGGCTTCACCGATTACGAATTCGACCAGTTTCCGGTGATCTTCTGGGATCTGTTCGGCGAGAAGGGCCACCGGGTGCGCACCACCATCGCCGAGATGGGACCGCTGCTGCTTGCCCGACTGATGGATGCCTCCGAACCGCAGGAAGGCGTCATCAACATCGCCTTCAAGATCGCCGACCAGGGCGGGCTGCCGCTGCTCGACCTCAAGGATTTCAGCTCGCTCTTAAACTATATGGGCGAGAACGCCAGCGAGCTTTCCAATCAGTACGGGCTGATCTCCAAAGCCTCGGTCGGCTCGATCCAGCGGGCGCTGCTCGTTCTCGAACAGCAGGGTGCGGAACATTTCTTCGGCGAGCCGGCGCTGAAGATTTCCGACATCATGCGCACCAGCAATAACGGCTACGGCCAGATCTCGGTGCTTGCCGCCGACAAGCTGATGATGAACCCGCGGCTTTACGCCACTTTCCTGCTCTGGCTGCTCTCCGAGCTGTTCGAGGAACTGCCCGAGGTGGGCGACCCCGACAAGCCGAAGCTCGTCTTCTTCTTCGACGAGGCGCACCTGCTCTTCAACGATGCGCCAAAGGTGCTGACCGAACGCGTCGAGCAGGTGGTGCGGCTGATCCGCTCCAAGGGCGTCGGTGTTTATTTCGTGACTCAGAACCCGCTCGACGTGCCGGAAACGGTGCTCGCCCAGCTCGGCAACCGGGCACAGCATGCGCTTCGCGCCTATTCGCCGCGTGAACAGAAGGCGGTGAGGACGGCGGCCGATACATTCCGTGCGAATCCGGCCTTCGATTGCGCCACGGTCATCACCAATCTCGGCACCGGCGAGGCATTGGTCTCGACGCTGGAGGCCAAAGGCGCGCCTTCGATCGTCGAGCGCACGCTGATCCGCCCGCCATCCGGCCGCGTCGGCCCGGTGACGGATGACGAGCGCCGGCAGATCATGGACAGGAGCCCGGTTCTCGGCATCTATGACGAGGATATCGACCGCGAATCCGCCTTCGAACTGCTGGCCGCACGGGCGAAGAAGGCGGCCGATGCCGAAGCCGCCAAGCGAGCCCAGGAAGAAGCGCCTCAGCAACAGGGCGGCACGACCTCCGGCTGGAACCTGCCGGGCTTCGGCGGCGGCAATGACGACAACCAGCAGGGCCGCGGCCAATCAGGCGGCCGGTCTTCCGGCTACCAACGCGAAACGGTGGTGGAAGCGGCGATGAAGAGCGTCGCCCGCACAGTGGCGACCCAGGTCGGCCGGGCGCTGGTGCGCGGGATATTGGGGAGCCTGAAGCGGTAGGCTTGCCTCCCTGGGGATACGAAGGAGGGATCGAGAGCTGCGGCGCGACCCTGCTCGGGGCTCTTGAGCAGGGCGCAAGCTCGTAACTAAATCTGGCCTTGATTTTATATCTTTTAGTATATATTTTTTAGGGCGGCCAATGATCTATAAGGTGCAGTTCCATCCTGATTTCGTCCCCGAATGGAAGCAGCTGGAGATGGGGTTGAAGGAACTGGTTGGCGAAGTGTTGGACCACCTCGAAGACGATGGTCCCTTCCTAGGTCGTCCTGAGGTCGATACGCTTTCCGGTTCCGATTATGCAAATATGAAGGAGATCAGAGTCAGGTTTGGAAGACAGGTCTGGCGTTTTGCATTCGCCTTCGACCCTGCCCAAAGAGCCATTGTCCTTTGTGGAGGGGACAAGCAAGGGATAAATGAAATGCTCTTTTACAAACAACTGATCAACAAGGCTGACGCCCGGTTCGCTGCATGGCTGAAGGAGAGTTAAAATGAGCGCTGAGTGGAAGACGTTACGCGCCGAACTTCCAGAAGATGTTCGCACTCGGCTCGACATGAAACGTCAGGAGCGCCGTCTGGGCAAGGCCTTGGCGGAAGTGCGCAAGGCGATGCAGGCAACGCAGCAGGATGTCGCTGCGCGTGCCGCCATGACGCAGAACACTGTTTCGAAAATCGAAAGCGCCGACGATGTCCTACTGTCGTCCGTCGTGCGGTACATGCATTCTCTCGGAGGCGGAGTCGAGCTTGTTTTGAAAACACCCGACGGGAAAGCAAGGCGCGTTGACTTTGATCCGGAAATTTATGTGAAGCAGATCGTCTAAGGCGCGTCGCGTCAAATTTGATTGATGCTACGCGTTTTAGCTCTTTGTTTTTACGCATGTCGTTGCCACAAAACCGCTGCACGCTTTTGCGCGATATGCTTTAGCTGCAAAGCACTCGGATTGCGGCAGCCCTGCCTTTGGTGCGCGGGGTATTGAGGGCGCGAAACGTTAGCACAGATCGTTCCCCGCCTTGAACCGCAAGCCGTCATCCCCTAAATTACCCGCCATCGACCATTTCAACAGGATGTGTGCCGCAATGGATTTCAACCCGATCGCAATGCCAGTTCGCCTTGCCAACGGGGAAATCCATATCCATGCCTGCATCTATCACTCTCTCCAAAATTTCATGGGCCACGCCTGACGGGCGGCCGCTTTTTTCCGATTTCGACTTAAGTTTCGGGGCGGAGCGTATCGGTCTGGTCGGGCGCAACGGCGTCGGCAAGACGACGCTGCTGAAGCTCGTCTCCGGTGACGCCAAGCCGCATTCGGGAACAGTATCGGTCGGCGGCAGCCTCGGCATCCTGCGCCAGAATGTGCAGGTGGCATCTCACGAAACCATTGCCGATCTCTTCGGAGTCGCCGGGCCGCTTGCGGTTCTCCAGCGCGCCGAAGCCGGCGAGGCGACGGCGGACGAGCTTGCATCGGCGGACTGGATGCTGCCGGCGCGGATCACAACAGCACTCAGCCGGACGAGGCTCGACGCACTGCCGCAGACACGGCTGGCCGAACTTTCCGGCGGGCAGCGCACCCGGGCCGGGCTTGCCGCGCTTGTTTTCAACGAACCGGATTTTCTGCTGCTCGACGAACCCACCAACAATCTCGACCGCGATGGCCGCGAGGCAGTGATCGCGCTGATATCGGGCTGGCGAGCCGGCGCGATCATCGTCAGCCATGACCGGGAACTGCTCGAAAACATGGATGCGATCGTCGAACTGACGTCGCTCGGCGGGACGCGTTATGGCGGCAATTGGAGCCATTATCGCCAGCGCAAGGCGCTTGAGCTTGCGGCGGCAGAGCACGATCTTGCCGATGCCGATAAGCGTATGGCCGAGGTCGCCAGGAAGGCACAGGCGACGGTGGAGCGTCAGGCGCACAGGGACAGCGCCGGGCGGAAGATGGCGGCCAAGGGCGGCATCCCGCGCATCATGCTCGGCGGCATGAAGGAGCGCAGCGAAACGACGGGCGGCGACAATGCCCGGTTGGCCGAACGCCGGCGCGCCCAGGCACTGGACGAAGCAAAGACCGCGCGCGAAAAAATCGAGATCCTGCAGCCCTTGTCGGTGCGCCTGCCGCCGACCGGGCTTTCTGCCGGCAAAGCCGTGCTGAAAATGGAGGGCGTCACCGTGGGCTATCGGCCGGGCGATGCCGTCATCGAAAATCTCTCCTTCGACGTGACGGGACCGGAGCGCATTGCCGTCACCGGCCGCAACGGCGCGGGCAAGACGACGCTGCTGGCGCTTGTAACCGGCGCGTTGAAACCCTGGGCCGGCACAATCGCCATGATGACCGGCTTTGCAATGCTCGACCAGAAGGTCAGCCTTCTCGATCCGTCGGCCTCAATCCGCGATAATTTTCGCCGGATCAATCCGCCTTCCGATGAAAACACCTGCCGCGCCGCGCTTGCCCGTTTCATGTTCCGGGCCGATGCGGCGCTGCAGACCGTCTCGACGCTGAGCGGCGGGCAATTGCTGCGCGCCGGCCTTGCCTGCACCCTCGGCTCCGCGCCGCCGCCGCTCCTGATTCTCGACGAGCCGACCAACCATCTCGACATCGATTCGATATCAGCGGTCGAGGCGGGTCTCAGCGCCTATGACGGAGCGCTCATCGTCGTCAGCCACGACGAGACGTTTCTCGAAAATATCGGCATCAGGCGGCGGCTGGAATTGCCGGGCGATGCGGGTGGGTGATTTCAGGAGTGCAGCAGCGCCCTCCACCACCGGCACCTACCATTCCCTAACTGCCTATAAGAGCGCGGCTCAACCGAAGCCCGAGAGGGCGTAGCCTCGAAGCACGCCGCAACATTGCTTCCTGCATCCCTCTGACGCCGCCTCCCTTGCCTCATTTTTCCGGCAACGGTATTTCCATCCTGCAACCCTTTCGAGAAAGGCCCCGGTGTATTTGCCTTTCGGCCTGCCATTAAGTCTTCGCTCAATCTCGATTGCTCCACTAGCCCGTTTCGCCGTGAAAAGGCTTGAGGTCGCTAGTTCGAAAGCGATGCCATACTTGCAAGATATAACGCATTCAACCTATTGATAACCACCGCGGCGGCTTGGAGGAGAAGGGCATGACTATGGAAGAGGCGATCGGGCATCGTGCAGCCCAAAAGTGGAGCCTCTGGAGAAGCGCCAATATTGGCATTAGCGTTAGCGCTGCCATCTTGTTGCTTCAGGTCGCGAACGGTCGAGGCTTTGAACTAGCAAACTACGCCCACACTCGGAGTGCGGAAACGATTAGCGCTTTAGGTGGGCAGGTTCTCGCCGCACCACTATTATTTGTGGTGATTGCAGCCATACGAAACGTTTTCAGAAGGGGTCAAGCTAAGTCGAACGCAAGTGCCATTCGGGGAGCGATCACGTTTGCGGCGCTCTTTGTCACAATTTTCGTCGGCCTTCTTGCCTACGGAGAGTTTGTGTTCTCTCGCGACGAAGCAATCGGTGGCGAAGCTCGAAAATCATTCATAGCCGACACCCAGTTTGCTTGCGTTCGAAAGCAGGCCTCACTCAACCAAGCTATTACCCAGCAGCAAATCCAAACCTATTGCACCTGTTTCACCGAGAAGATGGCCGACATCACGACGTACAAACAATTGGGCACTGAACTGGCTGCCAAAGACCTCGCGGACCTGCAGCAAAAGGTTGGAGAAATAGGCAACCTTTGCCGCCAATGAGTTCTGAACGGCGCATCGACTCGATATCAGCGGTCGAGGCCGGGCTGCGTGCTTATGACGAGGCGCTCATCGTCGTCAGCCATGACGAGACGTTTCTCGAGAGCATCGGTATAGAGGGGCGGCTGGAATTGGCTGGCGGTGTGCGGCGGGTTGATTGATGGATGCTCCTTGCATCCATCAACCACCAACGCACCTGCCTCGCCCTTCGAGGCCCCTGCGGGGCACCTCAGGATGAGGCTCTCTTGGGCGCCGGGCAACGGCGCCTCCCTTGCCTCCTAGTACAGGCAATGGTATTTCAATCCTGAAACCCGTTCGAGAAAGGAGGATCACGCTATGCAATATTATTTCCGGCATCATCGCCAGCGTGGTCCCGTCAACGCCCTGCAAATGCGTTTGCAGGGCTGACCAGAGACCGTTTCTCGACATCTCTTCCTGGTCTGCCCTCGTGGCCAATGCGGCGCCGTGCGAAATACCGCGCCCATTCCTGTCATTTTCCCGGGCCCGATAGGCGCAATCCCGTGATGGCTGAACGCCCCGGATCGCGTCGACACCCGGTCAGACCAGAGAACGATCATGACCCTCATCAATATCCGCAATCTCGGCGTGACGCTGGGCAATCCTTTATTTTCGAAACTCAATCTTGTCGTCAATTCAGCCGACCGCATCGGCCTCGTCGCCGCCAACGGGCGGGGGAAATCGACGCTGCTTGCCTGCATCACCGGTGCGCTGGAGCCGAGCGAGGGCGAGATCACCAAGGCGCGCGGGCTGACCGTCGGGCATGTCGCGCAGAATGTGCCGCCTGCCCTTTTCGACACGGTGTTTTACGATGCGGTGCTGCAGGCGCTGCCGGCCGATCAGGCCGAAAGCGAGAGCTGGCGGGTCGACGTCGTGCTGGAATCGCTCGACGTGCCGGAGGCCATGCGGAGCCGGCCGCTGAAGCAATTGAGCGGCGGATGGCAGCGGCTTGCCATGCTTGCCCGCACCTGGGTGAGCGAGCCCGACGTGCTTCTGCTCGACGAGCCGACCAACCATCTTGACCTCGAAAAGATCGGGCAAGTGGAGAGCTGGCTGAACGCGCTGCCGCGCGACGTGCCGGTTATCCTGTCCAGCCACGATCGCGCCTTCCTCGATGCGACGACCAACCGGACGCTGTTCCTGCGGCCGGAGCAATCGCCGGTCTTCTCCCTGCCCTATACCAGGGCGCGCGCCGCGCTCGACGAGGCCGACGCTTCCGAAGCCCGGCGCTACGAGCGCGACATGAAGGTGGCGGAGCAATTGCGCAAGCAGGCGGCGAAGCTCAACAATATCGGCATCAATTCCGGCAGCGACCTGCTCGTCGTCAAGACGAAGCAGCTCAGGCAACGGGCTGAGAAGCTGGAGGACGCGGCAAAACCGGCGCATCTGGAGCGCTCGGCCGGGGCGATCCGGCTCGCCAACCGCGGCACCCATGCCAAGGTGCTGGTGACGTTGGAGGATGCGGTGGTGACGACGCCCGATGGAACGCCGCTGTTCAAGACCGGCCGGCAGTTCATCTGCCAGGGCGACCGCATCGTGCTGCTCGGCCTCAACGGCGCCGGCAAGTCGCGGCTGGTGTCGATGCTGAAACAGGCGATCGAAAGACCGGAGACAGCGCGCGACAGCATCAAGGCGACGCCCTCGCTCGTGCTCGGCTACGGCGACCAAGCGCTTGCCGATCTTGCCGACAGCGATACGCCGATCGGCACGATCATCCGCCGCTTCGATGTCGGCGACCAGCGGGCGCGGGCCTTGCTGGCAGGCGCCGGCTTGACGATCGACATGCAGGCAAAACCGATCGGCCAGCTTTCCGGCGGCCAGAAGGCGCGGCTCGGCATGCTGGTGCTCAGGCTGACCGAGCCGAATTTTTACCTGCTCGACGAGCCGACCAACCACCTCGACATCGAGGGACAGGAAGCGCTGGAGAGCGAGTTGATGGCGCAGGAGGCGAGCTGCCTGCTGGTCTCGCACGACCGCAGTTTCGTGCGGGCGGTGGGAAACCGGTTCTGGCTGATCGAAAAGAACAAGTTGGTGGAAGCGGAGAGCCCGGAAAGGTTTTTCGCTTCGGTGGGATCAGATCGGTGATGGGGGCGGCGCCGCCGCCCCCTCCGCCGCGATCGGCCCGCAACAAAATCTCAACGTTAAAAGACACTCCGCAACATCGGGGCGGGGCATGTTCCTGAGAGTCGGGCGGTGTCGCCACTGCCCTCTTTTTGCTCCCAATGAACACGAGGCATCTTCATGCATATCAGATTTATCGCCTGCGCCGCTGGCGCTTTCGGCCGCCGTTCCGGCCGTTGCCGCCGACCTCACTTACGAGACACCTGCTCCCGCCGCCGAGCAGATATCTGTGGCCTATGATTGGTCGGGCTTCTATCTCGGCGGCCAGGGCGGATATTCCTGGAGCCAGACGAAGATCCTCGGCTCGGATGAGAATATCGACGGCGGCACGGCAGGGCTGCATGCCGGCTATAATTTCCAATCCGGAAATATCGTCTACGGCATCGAGAACGACATCAACTACAACTTCGAGAAAAACGACGATGCCAACCTCGAATGGGATGCATCCGGCCGGGCGCGGGTTGGTTACGCCTTGGATCGAACCCTGTTCTTCGCAACGGCGGGTGTGGCGGCCGGCGGTGGCAAGGTCGACATTCCCACCGCCGGAAAGAAGGACGGCATCCTGATCGGCTGGACGGCCGGCGGCGGCATCGAACACGCGGTCACCGACCATATCCTTGGTGCGCGGCGAGTATCGCCATTCCGATTTCGGCAACAAGGACTTCGGCTCCGCCATCGGCGATGTCGGCGCCACGCAGGACAAGGTTCTCTTCGGGAGCAGCTACAAGTTCTGAGGGGAAGAGTGGCGGGCGGTTGTCAGTCCGGCTGCCGCAAAGGGTGTGACGGGTGGCCCCTCATCCGCCCTACGAGCACCTTCTCCCGTGTGGGGAGAAGGTGGCAGCAGCCAGATGAGGGGGGCTCACGGCACGACGCTAAAGGGGCCAAAACCTACCGCTTCGGCGCCACCAGGCAGAAGAAGGCACCCTGCGGGTCGGTGGCCTGGATGATCCAGCTGCCGCCGGGGACTTCCATGGGACCGTGGACGACCTTGCCGCCGCCGGAGTTGACGCGTTCGATCGCGGCATCAAGCGCCGGCACGATGAAATAATAGCTCCAGAACGGCATCGGGATGTTTTCCGGCTTGGTCATCATGCCACCGATCTGCTTGCCGTTACGGGCGAAGAGGTAGTAGACGCCCATCGGGCCCATGTCCATTTCGCTGTCCTTGGTCCAGCCGAACAGCTTGGAATAGAAGGCGACGGCGTCTTTGCCGTTGCCGGCATAGAGTTCGTGCCAGCCGATATTGCCAGGCGCATCGGGGGCCAGTTCCGGCCAGGTTTTGTCCATCGGCGCCGGCGTCATGATGCAGAGCACCGCGCCATGCGGATCGGCGACAACGGCGAAGCGGCCGATACCCGGGATATCGTCCGGCGGACGACGGACCGATCCGCCATTGGCGACGAAATCCTTGGCCGACTGATCGACGTCGTCGACATCGACATAACCCGTCCAGTTCGGCGGAATGCCCTTACCCTCGAGTTCGGCTGGAAATTCCATCAGGCCGGCGACACCGATGCCGTTCGCCTCGAAGATCGTATAGGTCGGCATGCCCTCCACCTTCATCTCGGAGGTGGTCCAGCCGACGACCGAGCTGTAGAATTTCGCGGCAGCCGATGTGTCGGGGGTCATCAACTCGCACCAGATGAACTTTCCATGCGTCTCAGACATCGTACTCTCCCTTTAGAGGCGCCCCTTTTTTCAAGGTTCGAGCGCCGTGATTGTCAGATCTGCCGGGCGTAATGCGCTTCCATGAACTGTTTCCAGGCGCCGTCCGGCTGCCTGGCGCTGGAGATGAAGGTGCGGTGATCGGCGTCGACGAAAGTGATCCGCTCGCGGTAATCGGCAAGACCTTCGCCGTTGAAGTCAGGCCCTGTCGTATAGAGGTCAAGCACATTGCCCGAAGCGTCGAGCTCGCCTTCGTAGATCCACATGAAGTCCATCATGCTGCCGATCCAGCTGCCGACATACTTGGCCTTTGCGGCGTTATAGCCGAGCGTCAGGATGCTGGTGGCCTGTTTGCCATCCGGCATGCGGCCGGTGCCCTCGGCGACGAACCAGATGCCGTGCAGCGAGCGGACGGTCTCCGTCCAGGGCTCGCCGCCGGACATTTCGGGTGCGGTGACGGTCCAGTCGCCCACCAGTCTCTCCAGGAAGGAATGTTCCTTCAGCACTTCTGCGGTCTTCATCATCCTTCTCCCTTGCGTGATGTTGGCCAATGCCTTTATCGGCGCAACTCCCAGGAGGTCGCTTTGTGACGTCTGCTCGAATTTGCGCTGGCCAGCCAGGGCATGATGCCGAAAACCGCTGACAGTTTTCGGCATCATGCTTTGGCTCAGTGACAGCAGGATGGCGCCTTGGGGGCCTCCTCATATTCGTCGTGACGGCGCACGAAATTCATCGTGCTGTCCTCGTTGCGGCCTTTCGGGGCGCGGTCGAGGATCATCAGGGTGCCGATCAGTTCCTCGGGCCCGCGGGCGTAGCTCGAATAGGTGTGGAAGACCTCGCCCTTGTCGTTTCGGTAGAAAGCGCTCAGACCCGGCAGTTCGTCATTGGCGTCAGCCGGCTGCATGGGAGTGAAATTGTAAAAGACCTTGTCTTTGGCAAGGTCCTCCGGGCTGAAAGAGACGTGATAATCGAAATTGAAATCGCTGCCGAAGGAAGAGACCCAGGGGAATTTCCAGCCCATGCGGCTTTTGTAGGCGGCGATCTTGTCGAGCGGCGCGCGCGAGACGGCGACCCAGGTGACGTCGTGATGGTTCAGATGCGGCAGGGCGCCATCGATATGATCGGACAGGAAGGAGCAGCCGGGGCAGCCGGCATCCCAATCCGGGCCGAGCATGAAATGATAGATCAAAAGCTGGCTGCGGCCATCGAAGAGTTCGGCGAGCGACTTCTTTCCCTCGGGCGTGTCGAAAACGTAATCTTTATCGACCTTCACCCAGGGCAGCGCCAACCGCTCGGCGTTGATGCTGTCGCGCAGCTTCGTCGCCTCCTTTTCCTTCAAGAGCAGGGCACGGCGGGCCTCGAGCCATAGCTCGCGGGAAACAACTTCGTTCTGCATTGGATGCGCCCTCCTCCGGCGCTGCCGGCGAGCCGGCCCCTCTCCTTCTCCTTGACTAGAAAGATTGATATCAATATAAAATGGCCATGTCAAATTCGGTTGAAATTCCTTTCTCTACAACGCTGCTGGTGCGCGACACCTGCCTCTGCCTGCATGCGCAGCGAGCGGCGCGGGCACTCGCTCGCCTGTTCGATGACGCATTGCGGCCCGCGGGGCTGACCAACGGGCAGTTTTCGCTGATGATGTCGCTGAACCGGCCGGAGCCGCCGCCGATGGGGCCGGTCGCCTCCCTGCTTGCCATGGACCAGACGACACTGACGGCGGCGCTGAAACCGCTGCAGCGCAAGGGCTGGGTGAGCGTGATGGAAAATCCGAAGGACAGGCGCGGCCGGCTGCTTGCCCTCACCGGCGAAGGCAAGGCGGTGCTAGCAACAGCGCTGCCGATCTGGAAAGAGACGCATGCGGCGCTCGACCAAAAGCTCCCGGATGGAAGTTCCGCGCGGCTGCGGCAGGATCTGCAGACAGTGTCAGGGATGACGGATGAGACGCCGAAGCCGGCCGGGCGCCGACTACGTTAAGGCGCACGGGCAGTCGGCGAATAGGGCGAGCCGAACGTCACTCCGCCACTGTTCGAGTATGTTTGCAGCTGTTCGATCAGCGTCAAACGGCTGCCCCTCACCCTAGCCCTTGCCGGGGTCGAACCACGGGTCTCGACCCGTCCTGCGGACCCCCGTTTTGACGGGGAGAGGGGACGTGCCCCGCGCAAGGTCTGGGGATCGGAGAGTGTCCGGCTTGCCCCCTTCGCCCGTTTAGGGGGAGAAGGTGCCGGCAGGCGGATAAGGGGCCACCTCGCCGATCTTCCGGCTGTTACTGCAATCAGGCAACCGTGACCGGAACTTCGGTCGAGGTGCGCATGGCGTGGCTGTAGGGGCAGACGATGTGGGCGGCGGCGGCGAGCTTTTCGGCGGTTTCGCGGTCGAGGCCGGGGATGTTGACCGTCAGCGCCACTTCGATGCCGAAGCCGGTGCCATCTTCACGCGGGCCGATACCGACTTTGGCGGAGACCGTCGTGTCTTCCGGAATCTTGACCTTCTGCTGGCCCGCGACAAATTTCAAGGCACCGAGGAAGCAGGCGGAGTAGCCGGCGGCGAAGAGCTGCTCGGGATTGGTGCCGGTTGCGCCGTCGCCGCCGAGTTCCTTCGGAACGGTCAGCGTCACGTCCAGAACACCGTTTTCGGAAACGGCGCGGCCGGCGCGGCCGCCGGTGGCAGAGGCTTTGGTCGTATAGAGAATAGGCATGACGATCTCCTTTGGTTGGCCCTTCGATCGGGTTGGATTTTTACTATCGTACAATTAAATTGTACGCAAGTGAATTTTGCAAATTGCATTTTGGCATGGAAAAGAAGACAATCACGGCCTTAAGGATGATGGATATGAAAGCGCAGACGATAAAAACGATGGAGATACCGCAGGAGGAGAAACGGCTGGAAAAGCAGTTGTGCTTCGCGGTCTACGCAACGGCGCATGCTTTCACCCGCGCCTACAAGCCGATCCTCGACAGGGTGGGCCTGACCTATCCGCAATATCTGGTGATGTTGGTGCTATGGGAACGCGGCGAGTTGCCGGTGAAGACGATCGGCGAGCAACTCGATCTCGATTCCGGCACGCTGTCGCCGCTGTTGAAGCGGCTGGAGCAAAGCGGGCTGATCAAGCGGCTGCGCGACCTGCGCGACGAGCGCCAGGTGATCGTGTCGCTGACCGCTGGAGGTGAGGCGATGAAAGGGGAAATCGATACGATCATGACAGCGATCGGCCAAGCCGCAGGCTGCACGCTGAAGGAAATGGCTGAGATGCGCGACATGCTGCATCGGCTGCGCGGCAATCTCGGCCGGGCCGGCACAAACGGCGGCTGACCACATCCGCCCGGTTAGCTTAAAACGGTGTAAGCCTGAGGATCAGGGCCGCTTCACAGCCGCCTTGGTCGGCGACCGGCGTTTCTTTGCAGGCGCCGCTTCAGGTGCTGCCTCGGCCTCCTGCTGCAGACGCAGGGCCTTCAGCTTTTCCGTCTTCTTGTCTCGGGCCGACGCCTCGGCCGCGATGATGGCGCGCGCCGTGTGATCGGTCGCTTCCGCCTTGTCGCGAGACGAAAGCTTGGCGGGATTGAAGAATTCTCCCTTGGTGGCGGTCATGTGCCCCTTTCTCAGGTGATGACGGAGGCTTTAGCCATGGCTAAGAGCCGTGATTCCGCGGCCGGGCCGGCTGGCCGCGATGCCGCGGTTGGGCCGCGATGCCGGGATTAGCGGGCGCGGAGAACCTTTTTCGGCGCCGGCAGCAGGCCTTCGCGCTGCAGCTTCTTGCGGGCAAGCTTGCGCTGGCGGCGAATGGCTTCGGCCTTTTCGCGGGCGCGCTTCTCGGACGGCTTTTCGAAAGCGCTGCGCGCCTTCATTTCCCGGAACAGGCCTTCCCGCTGCATCTTCTTCTTGAGCACGCGGAGCGCCTGATCGACGTTGTTATCCCTGACGAGAACCTGCAAAACGATATCCTTCCTGTCGGCGGCCGGGCCGCGCTGTGATGGTAAAAACGGCGGGACTACTTGCCCGTCCGAATGCTCGAAAACTTCAGCCAAGGCTCGGCGCCATCAGACTTGGCCACTGCCTCGGGGGAAGCCCTGGAGGGCGATTCCCCGGTATCGATGTCGGCCTCGGTGATGCGGCGCTCGAAATTCTCCGCGTCGAACCGGACGCGATATTGCACATGCCCGTGGTCGTTGGGGAGAATGCTGGCGATCCGGCACCGCTTATCGGCTTTCGCCGTACGAGTGAGGCCCGATTTCAGCACGATCATATCGCCGATTTGATAGTTTAGTCTGCCCATTTCAGCGTCCCTTGAACTCTTCGGCTGCTCGCCGGTCAATCAGAATAACCGCGGTCAATTCGGACATGCCGGCGATCAAAGCAAAAAGGCCGGGTTGGCACCCGACCTCTTCCAGTCACTCAGCCATTTCTCCGCCAGTCGGTCAGCTCGCTGCCAGTACATCCGTGGTCAGCGCGCCGCCAGCATCTGGACAGCATAGGCGAATGACAAATCATGCGGCCTGAAGGTTGTCAGCCGAATTCTTGCCCGACTTCTTGTCGCGGACGAGATCATAGCGGATCTTCTGGCCTTCAACGAGTTCGCGCATGCCGGCGCGTTCGACCGCTGAAATGTGGACAAAAACATCCGTAGAACCATCATCGGGCTGAATGAAGCCAAAACCCTTGGTGCCATTGAACCATTTGACGACGCCTGAATTCATAACGATCTCCTTTTCAACCGTTGTGTTCGCCTGCGGAAGAATGTCCGACAAGCCGTATCGATGTTGAGAGGATATCTGACGGAGCGCTTCAGCGCGTGGACAAAGGTCGCAAGCAATTCGATACGCACCATGTAGGTTATTTACCGAATTAAGCAATGGTTTTCTGAAAATAAAACTTTTCCGGGCGTGGGAAACGAGGGCATTTACCCACGGAATGCCGCTCGGCCGGGCAGGATCGAACCGGGGCGGCCGGATCGCGGCCGCCCCGCTGACATCACTGCCAGACGACGATCGGCGCCTTTGTCGGCACGCGGTCGTAGAGATCGATGATATCCTGGTTCATCAATCTGACGCAGCCCGAGGAGACGGCCTTGCCGATCGAGCGCCAGTCGGGATTGCCGTGCAGGCGGTAGAGCGTGTCTTCGCCGTTCGAGAAGATATAGAGCGCGCGGGCGCCGAGCGGGTTCTTCAGGCCCGGCTCCATACCGCCGTTCTCGATCGAATATTTGACGAGTTCCGGCTGGCGGGCGACCATCTCGTTCGGCGGCTTCCAGCGCGGCCATTTCTGACGCCACTGGATGACGCCGGAACCCTGCCAGGCGAAACCCTCGCGGCCGATGCCGACGCCGTAGCGCATCGCCATGCCGTCACCCTGGACGAGATAGAGAAAGCGCGACGGCGTATCGACGACGATGGTGCCGGGCGGCTGGCCGGTGGGATCGAGAACGCGCTGGCGATAATAGCGCGGGTCGATCTGCTCATAGGGAATGGCGGGGATGAGAAAGCCGCCATCCTCGACGGGACCATACATGACGGCAAGCTCGGCCCCACTCGGCACGCTCGACGCCCCAGGCGATTGGAAGAGGCGCATGGGCGAACGGTAGATGATCGTCGTATCGCCCGATGTGACCGTATTGGCCGAAGAGGCGCAGCCGGTGAGCGCGGAGGCTGCGGTCAATGCCGAAAAGGAAAGAAAGCTGCGGCGGGAAAGATGTCTATCGAAGCTCATGACGCGGGACTGATTTCCTCTGATGCGGGAGCCGGACAAAACCCTGCGTGAGCGGCGATTCGTCCGATGTCGAGAACAACATCAGAAGATCTATCGGCTTGCGCCAAATAAACCATAGCTTCACGCAGACGTGTCCGGCCTTGGGCAGACGATATCAGCGGCGCTGTTGCAGCGCTACATCACAACGATCTCCGCCTTGGCAGGAAGGCGGTCATAGAGATCGACGACGTCCTGGTTCAGCATGCGCACGCAGCCGGACGAGGTGGCCTTGCCGATCGACTGCCAGTCGGGTGTGCCGTGGATGCGATAGAGCGTATCTTGCCCGTCCTTGAAGATATACATGGCGCGGGCGCCGAGCGGGTTCTGGAGCCCCGGATTCATGCCGCCGTTTTCGGCCGAAAAGGCGCGAACCTCGGGCTGGCGCGAGACCATCTCGACCGGCGGCGTCCAGCGCGGCCATTTCTGCTTCCACTGAATGACGCCGCGGCCCGACCAGGCGTAACCATCGCGGCCGAGGCCGACACCGTAGCGCATCGCCTTGCCGTTTTCCTCGACGAAATAGAGGAAATGCGCCTTGGTATCGACGATGACCGTGCCGGGGCGCTCGGTCGTCTGGTAATCGACTTCCTGGCGGAGGAACTGCGGCTGCACGCGGCTGACCGGGATCGCCGGCAGGGTGAAATCCTCGTCGCGGACCGCGCCATACATTGCCATATGCACCGGATTGCTGACCGGCAGGCCGTAGGTCTGATGGAATTGGGTCTTGTAGAGTTCTCGCGTCTGCGGCACCGGCTGATCGGGTATCGGCCGCACCCGGCGCGGATCGACGCCGGGCGGCTGATAGAAGACCGGCGAGGTCTCCTGAACGAAGCGGGCGGGCGAATCGGCGGCGACATCGGGAATGAGGATGTTGCAGCCGCTCAGCGACCCGGCTGCGATGACGAGCCCGGCAATCGGGAAGACCCGGCGCAGAAAATTCATGGAACCACCCTTATCAACGATCGGCGAGACAGCGATATCTACCGCGACGATGGCATCCGCGGCTGGCGCGAGGCTGGTGTTGAGGGCGGGAAAGCCGGAAGCTAATGCATGCGACCCGAAGTGCAGAGCAAAAAGCGCTGTGCCTCAGGGCCATCCCCACTGCCCAGCTAAACTTCCTGCAATGGCGAAGGCAGCAGCTCGGGGAAGTCGTTCGGCACGATCATGGTCTCTGCGTCCGTTGTCACACCGGGAAGATAGGCCCAATAGGCCTGCGTTTGAAGCGGCGGCGAAAAATCAGGCCGCCACCCCATGGAAGAAGCGGATGCTCTGTTCGATCTCGGCCGGCAGCGCCGAAGTGTGGTTGCCGGCGACGGTTTCGGTTTCGATATGGATGCCGGCGGCGCGGGCGCGGCGGGAGAGAAGATCGGCCCGGTCGTTGAAATGAGCCTCTTCCGTGCCGTGAACGACACGGATAGGACATTTGAAGCTCTGGGCGTAACACAGCGCCGACCGCACCTCGAACTCATGCGCATTGCTGTCGTCGAAGCGGATATCCTGGGGATAGCGCTTGAAGAAGCGGAAGGCGTCGGGATTGCCCGATATCGGCGCGGCGGCCCGGAATTTCTGGGTGCTCATCGCCGTCAGCATGGTCAGCGTACCGCCGATGCTGTGGCCGGCGATGAACAGCCGCCCTGGATCGACCCCCGGCAGATGCGCCAGCCGCTCGGCGGCGGCAAGAACGTCGTCGACCTCGTCATAGAAGCCGGAGAAATTGCCCATCTGGCCGTTTTCGCCGCGCAGCGACGGCATCATCACAACGTAGCCGGCATCCATGTAGGGCTTCATCAGTTGCCAATGGCCGATGCCCATGGCATTGCCGCCGTGGAGGAAGAGCACCGCGGGCTTGGCGGCGCGCTCGCGCTTATATTTCGAGACCCAGGCGACCAACTCGAGTTCGCCGTAGCCGGAGCGATAAAAGATCTTGTCGGCGTCGGCCGGCGCGCTCAGCGGCTCGTATTTGTCGGGCGCCGGACCCTTCTGCAAAAGCTTGGTGCGGAATTGGTGGCGGACCTTGGCATAGTCATGCTTGGCAAGCCGCGGTTCATCCGGAACATCGAAGGCCGCCGCCACTTGCGGCAGGACGAGTGCGCCGGCAAGACCCGCCAGCACGGCACGGCGTTGGCGGAAAAAGGCATTTTGTTCATGCGAGCTCATAACGCAGCACCCAAATCACGTCCCCGGCACACAAGATTTGCACCGGAAGATCGTTGCCGCCAATACACATCCTGTTGAAATTTTGGGACTGCGGCATTGTTGCACAGGAGATTGTCCCTCACCCCGGCTTGGCGTCGATCATGGCGATAAGGGTGCGCAGCCGATCGGCCTCATAAGTGGGCTTGTCGGGGCGAAGACGGGCGATGCGGGGAAAGCGCATGGCGACGCCCGATTTGTGCCGGGTCGAGCGGTTGATGCCTTCAAAGGCCACCTCGACGACGAAGCCGAAATCCTTATCGGCGCGCACGGCGCGCACCGGCCCGAAGCGCTCGGTGGTATTGTTGCGCACGAATTTGTCGAGCACTTCGAGTTCCGCATCGGTGAAACCGAAATAGGCCTTGCCGACGGGCACCAGTTGTTCCCCGTCCTCGTCGTCGGCCCAGACGCCGAAGGTGAAATCGGAATAGTAGCTCGAGCGCTTGCCGTGGCCGCGCTGGGCATACATCAGCACCGCATCGACATTATAGGGATTGCGCTTCCACTTGAACCAGGGGCCCTTCATCCGGCCGGCCTGATAGATGCTGTCGCGCCGCTTGATCATCACGCCCTCGATGACCGGATCGGGCGGGGCCGCACGAAGACGGTCGAGCTCGTCCCAGGACGAGAAAGGCACGAGCGGCGAGAGGTCGAAACGGTCGTGGGGGGCACGGTCGATGATTTCGGCCAGCCGATCGCGGCGATCGGTAAAGCCATCGCCCCGCACATCCTCGTCGCCGTCGAAGAGCAGGTCGTAGGTGCGGATGAAGGCGGGGTAGTCGGAAAGCATCTTTGCCGTCACCGTCTTGCGGTTCAGGCGCTGCTGCAGATCGGAGAAAGTGCGGGTCGGGCTGTTGGAGCGGGCGGTGCCGCCGACCAGCAGCTCGCCGTCGACAACGCCGGAAAAGCTGATGGCGTCGAGAATATCGGGAAAGGCGCCCGAAATGTCGTCGCCGGAGCGCGAATAGATTTTGCGCCGGTCGCCGGAGCGGGAGAGCTGGACACGGATGCCGTCCCATTTCCATTCGGCGGCGTAGTTGGCCGGATCGAGCCCGCTAAGGTCCCCCTCCTCCACCGCATTGGCGAGCATGACCGAATGAAAGATCGCCGGTGTCGCCAGCACCGGTTTTTCGCCGCCCGCAGCCAGCCATTCGAACAAAGTCTCGTAAGGCGGCTGCAGGCCGTGCCAGAGCGTTTCGATTTCGGTGACGTCCTTGTCGCCGAGATCAGCCAGCGCCTGTTTGGCAAGACGGGCTGAGACACCGATGCGCATGGCGCCGGTCGCCAGCTTGATGAAAGCGAACCGGCCGGAGGAATCCAGCCGGTCGAGCAGGTCGCGGACGAAGCCGCGCACCTCGGTGCGGCCGAGCGCATTCATATCGGTGACAACAGCGCCGAGACGCGGCTGGGAAAGGGCCGAGCGGTCGATATCCCGCTCATTGTCCCAGACGAGCGAGATAGTTTCGGCGAGATCGCCGACATAATCGTAGGAATAACGGAACAACACCTCGTCCATGCGCTCCAGCACCAGTTCGCGCAGCATGGCGGGCTTGACGTTACGCACCTCCAGCGTGCCGGCGATGGCGGCAAGGCCGTAGCCGCGGTCAGGGTCCGGCGTGTCGCGGAAATAATCGGTCAGCAGCTTCAGCTTGCCGTTGCGGCTGGGGGTGAGAACGAGGCGGTCGAGGAGGTCGGCGAAGGCTTTCATGTCGGCCTCCGCGTTTGAGGGGAAGGCTCAAAGGGTACGCCCTCATTCCTGTGCTCGTCACAGGAATCCAGTGCGCCCAAGTCCTTGAACGCGAGAAACTCTTCGGTGTCACATAAGTCATTCACCGCGCCGACGCGCGGTGGCTGGATTCCTGTGACGAGCACAGGAATGAGGGAGCGAGGGGCGTGCATAGCCGCCATTTCCAGCGCGCCGGCGATAGCGGCAAGGTCCGCTGGGGAGGGGTTCTGATCCAGCACAGAGCGCATCTCAATCCGCCTCATCTTCATAGCCCACCAGATGCAACGGCTTCGCCTTGATGCTCTGGAGCTGGCACCAACGCACCAGGGCCTCCTCGCGGCCGTGGGTTACCCAGACTTCGGCCGGGTGCAGTTCCCGGATGGTTTCCGTCAGCTCCGGCCAGTCGCAATGATCGGAGATGACGAGCGGCAGTTCGACGCCGTGCTGTTTGGCGCGCTGGCGTACCATCATCCAGCCGGAGGCGAAGGCCGGCAGCGGTTCGTTGAAGCGCCGCGCCCAGCGGTCGGCGAAGGCCGAGGACGGACCGACGACGACGGCGCCCTTGAAGGCGGATTTGTCGCGGCTCTCGATGGTCGCCGGCAGCAGCTCACCGAGATCGATGCCCTCGCCGACATAGTAGTCGCAGAGCTTTTCCATGGCGCCGTGGATATAGATCGGCTCGGTGTAGCCGGCATCGCGCAGCAGCCTGATGACACGCTGGGCCTTGCCCAGCGCATAGGCGCCGACGAGATGGGTGCGCTCGGGAAATTGGCGGAGCGAGGCGAGCAGCTTGCCGATCTCATCCATCGGATCGGGATGATGGAAGACCGGCAGGCCGAAGGTCGCCTCGGTGATGAAGACATCGCAGGCGACCGGCACATAGGCGGCGCAGGTCGGATCCGGGCGGCGTTTGTAATCGCCGGAGACGACGATGCGGGTGCCGTTTTTCTCGATGGCGATCTGCGCCGAGCCGAGCACGTGGCCAGCCGGATGAAAGCTCACCTTGACGCCGTTGATGAGCAGTTCCTCGCCGAAGGCGGCAGCCTGCTCGCTGACGCAAAAGCCCTCGCCGTAACGCAGGCGCATGATGTCGAGCGTCTGGCGCGTGGCAAGCACGTTCACATGGCCCGGCCGGGCGTGATCGGAATGGCCGTGGGTGACGAGCGCCCGCTCCACCGGCCGCACAGGATCGACATAGAAGCCGCCTTCGGGGCAATAGAGCCCTTCCGGGGCGGGATAGAGCAGCGCATCAGGTCTCATGAAGCAAGAGATAGCCGGAAATCGGCGCGAGGCCAGAGGTCGTCATCAGGCTATCCTGTCGAGAAAGGACAGTACCGCGGCATTGAACTCCGCCGGCCGTTGCAGCGGCGCGAAATGGCTGACGGCTTTGAGATAAATCATCTCAGCGTCCGGAATGCTGCGGACAAGATATTCGGCATGCTCCGGCTTGATGAACTCGTCGTGCCGACCGAGCACGATTGCGACCGGCACACCGATCCGTGCGAGGTCTTCGGCGCTGTAATTCGGCTCCGTGCGCATCATCTGGCTGACCGCCTCGACGAAGGCATTGAAGTCATCCGGCGTGGCGGACAAGGCCGCATAATCCTTGGCATGGCGGCTGAAGCATCGGTCGATGACCGGGGTCGCAACAAATTCCAGCGTACCGCTCGGATCCATGTTGCAGGCGAAGAAGAAGACGCCGTCGACACGTGACGGCACCGTCGCGGCGAGGATCAGCGCGATACAGGCGCCGTCGCTCCAGCCGATGAACGCTGCCTTGTCCAGACGCAGTTCGTCCATGACATCAAGCACGTCTGATGCCATCAGTTCATAGGTGTAGGGACGGGCATCGCGGGTGCTGCGGCCATGGCCGCGGCTGTCGATCAGCACGACGCGGCGGCCACTGTCGAGCAGCGCCGGGAGCTGATAGCCCCAGTTGCCGCTATGGCCGAGACCGCCATGCAGCAGGATGACGGCAGGACCGGTCCCATAGCTCGCATACCAGATGCGGGCACCGTCGCGTCCGACATGGCCTTCGACAGATGCCGGCGGCAAGGCGGCCGCGCCGTGTTCTGCGAAACGGATGAGCTCGTCGTCCTGTGGTTCCATGGCGATACCGATCCTCTCCGGGGAATAAACTGCCAGCATAGAAAAGCCGGAAAAGAGCCCAAGAACAACCAGAATCGCTTTCTAGCTGTTGCTTCTTTCGATGCAATCATGGGGAGCATAATGGGCAGGAAGCTTTTCTATTGCGTGGGCGCGGTCGCACTTGTCGCGGCGGGCATCTATGTCAACAACACCAGCCTGCTCGCCGAGCATCAGCCGGGAAAGCCGGTGCTGCTCGCCCATCGCGGCATCGCCCAGCGGTTCGACGAGACCGATCTGAAGAACGACACCTGCACGGCGAGCCGCATGCTGGCGCCGAAACATGATTATCTCGAAAATACCATCCGCTCGATGCAGGCAGGCTTTGCGGCGGGCGCCGATATTGTGGAGATCGACGTGCATCCGACGACAGATGGCGCATTCGCCGTCTTTCACGACTGGACACTCGACTGCCGCACCGACGGGCACGGCGTCACCCGCGAGCATTCGATGGCGGAGCTGCGGAAGCTCGACATCGGCTATGGCTATACCGCTGACGGCGGCAAGAGCTTTCCCTTCCGCGGCCGCGGCATCGGCATGATGCCGACGCTGGCCGAGGTGCTCTCGACCTTTCCGGATCGGCGCTTCCTGATCAACGTCAAGAGCCGCGATCCGTCCGAGGGCGAAAAGCTCGCCGCCGTGCTCAACGGACTTTCACCCGCGCGACGGGCAGACATCATCGTCTATGGCGGCGACGAGCCAATCGACGTCATCCGGCAGCGCGCGCCCGATATCAAGACCGCCTCGCGCCAGAGCCTGAAGGGCTGCCTTTTCGGCTACATCGGCTATGGCTGGACCGGCGTGCTGCCGGATGCCTGCAAACAGCGGATGATGCTGGTGCCGATCAATATTGCGCCTTGGCTCTGGGGCTGGCCGGACCGTTTTCTCAACCGCATGCAGGATGCAGGAACCGAGGTCTTCGTGCTCGGCCCCTATCGCGGCAGCGATTTCTCGACCGGCATCGACGACGCCGCGCTGTTGGCGCGACTGCCTGAGAACTATGCGGCGGGCATATGGACGAACGAGATCGAGGCGATCGGCAAGCTGGAAAAATAAGGCGTTCAAGCGCGTCACGATCTTTCAGATTCACTCCTTGCGCTTTAGTTCCTTATTTTACGCATGTCGTTGCCGCAAAAGCGCTTCGCCTTGCCTGGGAAAAACGCTGCGCAGTTTTGCGCGACGGGCTTTAGAGGCTGCGTGCCCGCAGCAATGCCGGGATCTCCTCCGGAGAAACGGGCTTGGAGAAGCGGTAGCCTTGCGCCTCCTCGCAGTGTGCGTGACGCAGGAAATCCATCTGGGCGTCGGTTTCCACGCCTTCGGCGAGCACCGAAAGCTTCAGCGTCTGCGCCAGCGAAATCACCGCCGAGGCGATGGCAACGGCGGTCTTGTCGCCCGGCAGGGCCTCGACCAGCGAGCGATCCATCTTCAGCCGGTCGAAGGGGAAGGTCTTCAGCGCCGCCAGGCTGGAATAGCCGGAGCCGAAATCGTCGATCGACAGGCGCACACCGAGCGCGCGCAGCGATTCCATCATGGCAAGCGCGCGTTCGGCATCCTGCATTACCACGCTTTCGGTGACCTCGAGTTCCAGCCAGCGCGCTTGCAGTCGGTGGCGCTCCAGCGCTTCGGCGACGTGGCACGCAAAATCCGGATCGGCGAACTGCTTGGCCGAGACGTTGACGGCGACGGTCAGCGACGGCAGGCCCATATCCTGCCATTGGCGCGCCTGGCGGCAGGCCTCGTTCAACACCCAGAGACCGAGGGGAACGATGAGGCCGGTTTCTTCGGCGAGCGGAATGAAATTGACCGGCGGCACCCTGCCCTTGGCCGGATGGTTCCAGCGCACCAGCGCCTCGATGCCGGTGATGCGGCCGGTGGCGACATCGACCTGCGGCTGGTATTGCAGGAACAGCTGGTGGCCGGTAATCGCCTGGTGCAGCTCCTCCTGCTCGCCGAGCGGCATTCCCACGGGCGCGCCACCGCCATCGTGATGCTGCAAGGTGTTGCGGCCAAGCTCCTTGGCACGGTACATGGCGCGGTCGGCATTGGCGAGAAGCTCTTCCGAGGTCGCGCCGTCGAAGGGGAAGGCGGCAACGCCGATGCTCGAGGTGACGGTGATCTCGCCGCCGTCGCTGGGGATCGGCCGGTTGATCGCCTTCTGCAGCTCGCGGAGGCGGCGCGTGATGCCGGCATCGTGGCTCGACTGGTGAACGAGCACGACGAGGAATTCGTCGCCGCCGAGACGCACCACCATATCCGAGGCCCGGATGCTGTTGGCCATGCGGGCGGCGGTTTCCTTCAGCACCTCGTCGCCGGCGGCGTGGCCGCGGCCGTCGTTGATGTCCTTGAAATTATCGAGATCGATATAGGCGACGGTGACCTTGCGGGTGTGGCGCCGGGCCTGGTCGAGGATATTGGCGAGCCGCTCCTTGAGGAAGGCGCGGTTCGGCAGGCCGGTGAGATCGTCATGATGGGCCATGAAATGGATGCGATCATCGACACGCTTGCGCTCGATGGCGATGCCGGCAATGTGCGTGGCGAGCGCCACCAGCTTTATTTCGTGCTCCGTCGGACGGCGGACTTCCCTGGAATAGAGGGCAAAGGTGCCGAGCACATTGTTCTGCGAGGTGGCGATCGGTGTCGACCAGCAGGAGCGGAAGCCGAACGGCTCGACCAGCGCGCGGAAATCCTCCCACAGCGGATCGCTCATCACGTCCTCGACGATCACAGTCTGGCCACGCCAGGCGGCGGTGCCGCAGGAGCCGACCTTGGGACCGATGGTGACGCCGTCGATCAGCCGGCTGTAGCCGCCGGGCAGATTGGGGGCGGCGCCGTGATAGAGCCTGGTGCCCTCGCCGTTCAGCAGCAGCACCGATCCGTCGATGCCGGTCAGTTGCGCCTCGATCATCAGCACCAGCGCCTCGAGGATCATCGGCAGCGGCTCGTTGCGGGCGATCATTTCGAGCAGGTTCGCCTGCTCACGATGGAGATCCTCCTGACGCTTGCGTTCGGTGATATCGCGGGAAACGCCGATCAGGCCGATGATCTCGCCGCGATCGTTGCGCAGCGGGATCTTCGAGGTCAGCCGGCATATCGGCCTTTTGCCGCCGGGCAGGACGTAGCTTTCCTCCATATCGATGCAGGCTTGCCCCGTCGCCATGATCTGCTGCTCGATATCGAAATGGCGGCGAGCCGTCTCGAAATCGAACAGGTCGAAATCACGCTTGCCGGTAAGCAGATCAGCGCTCTCCAGACCGAGGCTGCTGGCGGTGACGGCGTTGGCGAAGACGAAGCGGCTGTCGCGATCCTTGACATAGAGGAAATCCGGAAGCTCGTGGACGATCGTCTTCAGGCGCAGGTTCTCGATGCCGTCGGAGAGGTGATGGGCGGTCGAGGCCATCATCGCCTCCGTCGCGGCGACGATGCGCCGCGTTTCGGCCGACAGGGCATCGGTCGATTCCCATCGCCTGGCACTCGGTTCGTGCATGCCGTCATTCTCCCCGGAGGCCGAAGGCCTCATCCCGCATAATCACCCCGTAATATTCCCTTCAAAGTAGTCCTCATTCCCTTCGGCTTGCTTAAATGAAAGAGTGAACAAGACGACAAGATCGGCGGCGATATCCTGCCCTTGGCCAAGGCGACAACCGCAATTCCGGCCACCTGTGCCAGAAAGAGACAGGCGGGTCTGGCATGTTTCGTGCTACGGGCGCGTTATGACGAGAGAATCCGGAATGCCTTCACGCCGCGACATGCTTTTCCTACTCGCCGCCGCAGCGGTTGCGGGAGGTTCAGCGCCGCGCGCGCTTGCCGCACCGCTGGCAGCTGCCGGGCAATCCGATCTGCGCGGCGCGATCGACGCGGTGGAATATCGCGCCATTCCCGAAAGCGGCGACCGCAAGACCCGCAACCTGCAACAGATGATCGAACAGGCGGCGCGCGAGAACATGCCGGTCTTCCTGCCGCCCGGCACCTATCGAGTCTCCAATCTCAACCTGCCTGACAATACCCGCATAACAGGCGTGCCTGGCGCCTCACGGCTCGTCTATACCGGCGAAGGCCACCTACTGACGGCGACAAATGTGCGGCGCATCGAGCTTTCCAACCTCGTCATCGACGGCGGCAATCGCTGGCTCGGTGATTATGCCGGCGGGCTCGTCCAATTCACCGGCGTCGACGAGGTGCTGATGGACAATTGCGAGATCGGCGGCAGTCGCAAACACGGGTTGCAGCTGGAGCGCTGCGGCGGACGGATCGAGCGCAGCCGCATATCCGGCGCGGCCGAGGCCGGGCTTTATGCGGTCGATTCCGCCAATCTTTCGGTCACCGGAAATACGATCACCGATTGCGGCAATGGCGGCATTCTGGTGCATCGCTGGAAGAAGGCCGAGGACGGCACGGTGGTTTCCGGTAACCGCATCTTCAACATCCGCGCCAATGACGGCGGCACCGGCCAGAACGGCAACGGCATCAACATCTTCCGCGCCGATGGTGTGATGGTGGTGAACAACCATATTTCCGACTGCGCCTTCACCGCGATCCGCGCCAATTCGGCATCGGACATCCAGATCAGCAACAATCAATGCCGGCGTTCCGGCGAAACGGCGATCTATGTCGAATTCGCCTTCGAGGGCGCCGTCGTTTCCGCCAACATGATCGACGGGGCGGCGAACGGCATTTCGATTGCCAATTTCGACGAAGGCGGCAGGCTGGCGAGCGTCACCGGCAATGTCGTGCGCAACCTCACCCTGAAAGGCCCCTACAAACACGAGGTCGGCTTCGGCATCGGCATTGCGGCGGAGGCCGACACGCTGATTTCGGGCAATGTGATCGAGGGCGCGCCGAGATGGGGCATGCAGATCGGCTGGGGTCCTTATCTCCGTAACGTCGTCGTCAGCGGCAATGTGGTGCGCAAGGCACCTGTCGGATGCGCCGTCTCGGTCGCCGACGGCGCCGGCACCGCCGTCATCACCGACAACGTCTTCCAGGAGACCGCTGAAGGCGCGGTCCTCGGCTTCCAATGGGAGAAGAAAGTGTCGGACGAGATGGCGGGCGGCGCGCCGTACAAACAGCTGACCGTCGAGCGAAACCGGGTCTCCTGAAGAGCATCAAAAGCTTTCATCATCCCATCAGCGGCAAGGACTTTTCCGCAGCCGCTGCGGCCTCTACCCTCTCGGACAATTACATCGAGGGGACAAGATCATGCTGACAATCTACGGAGTCTATCGATCGCGGGCGTCGCGCGTCTACTGGATGGCGGAGGAGCTGGGGCTCGAATTCCAGTCGGTGCCGGTGCTGCAAGCCAGGCGATTGGCGGAGCCCCTGTCCGAGAGCGCGCCGCTCAATACGCACTCGCCCGATTTCGCCGCCGTCAACCCGATGGCGCAGATCCCCAGCATCAAGGACGGCGATCTCCTCATGCATGAGTCGCTGGCGATCAATCTCTACCTCGCCCGCAAACATGGCGGACCGCTTGCGGGACAAACCGTCGAAGAAGACGGATTGCTGACGATGTGGACCGTCTGGGCTGCCTCGCAGGTCGAGCCGCATTCGGTCAGGATCGTGCTGACCTATGACAACGGCCTCGAAAACAGCCAGGAGGGCAAGGAGACGATCGCAGCCGCCTGTCATGCCTTGCGCAGGCCACTTGCCACGCTCGAAGGCCAGCTTGCCGGCCGGCAGTGGATTGCCGGCGACCGCTTCACCGTCGCCGATCTCAACATCGCCGAGGTGCTGCGATACGCCCAGAGCGAGGAGGCGCTTTTCCAGGCACATCCGAATATCGAGGCCTGGATCGAGCGCTGCCAGTCGCGCCCGGCCTACAAGAAGATGCAGGAGACGCGCGGCAGGGAGCCGATCGAGGTCTGAGCCAAAGCGCGTCGCGCTTTAGCTTGTTGTTTTGCGCATGTCGTTGCGGCAAAAGCGCTTCGCGCCTTGCCTGGAAAAACCGCCGCACAGCTTTGCGCGACATGCTTTAGCGGAACAAGGCAAGCGTGCCGGCCATTTCCTCGCGGATCCAGGCCTTGAAGTCCCTGACCTTCTTCGGCTCGCGCGTGCCCTCGGCGGTGACGAAATAATGACCGAAACCGGTGCGCGCCCGAATGCCGAAGGGCGCCGCCAGCCGGCCTTCGGCAAGCGCGAAGGCGGCAAGGGTCTGCCAGGCAAGCATGACGCCCTGCCCGGCGATCGCCACATCGAGGCACAGCGAGGCATCGTTGAAAACGTGGCGCGTCGCCGGTGTGGCGCCTGACAGTCCCGCCTCGCGCATCCAGACCTCCCAGCTGAACATGGCGCGACCGTCGATGACGGCGGGCAGTTCCAGGATATCGGCGGGCGCCTTCAGTTTCGCCGCCATCTCCGGCGAGCAGACGGGAAAAACCTCCTGCTCCAGGAGCAGTTCGGCCTTCACGTCAGGCCATTTGCCGGTGCCGACGCGGATGCCGATATCGACGTCGGAGAGGGCGGGGCTGACGAGATTGGTGGTTGCATCGAGCCGCAGCTTGATATCGGGATGGCGCTCAGCGAAACGATCGAGCCGGCAGACGAGCCAGCGGGCGGCAAAAACCGGCGCCACCGAGATCGTCAGGATCGTGTCGTCCTTGCGTTGCGCAATCGACACGGCCGCCGAAAGACGGGCAAAGCCTTCATCGAGCGCGGCCAGTACCGGCCGGGCGGCTTCGGTCGTCATCATTCCCCGGGCGGTGCGCTCGAAGATCACCAGGCCAAGCTGCGCCTCCGCCTTGATGACCTGCTGGCTGACGGCGCCGACCGAGACGCCGAGCTCATCGGCGGCCGCCTGCAGCGAGCCGAGCCGACCGACGGCTTCCAGCGCCTTAAGGCCGTTGAGATGCACAGTGTTGAGGTTCTTCATATAGTTTTTCTATAGCAGAGCCGCATTAATCTCAATTGAAAATCCGCTTGAGGGAGCAGAGATTACAGCCTGCGGCGACCATCCCCCGCCGCTTGGAGAAAGCGAGGCATGCTATGTCATTGCTGAAGTTTTTCTTGAGGCCCGCCCTTGCCTTGGGCAGCGCAGACGCTCTCCCAGCCTGGAAGAACGATCCGCTGCGGCATCCCGAGGTCGAGCGCATGTCGATGCGGGAAATTGCCGATCTGCCGATTGGAACAGAGACCAACCTTGCCGCCGAGGCCAAACCGACGCTGGCGAAATGCGCGTGACGATGCGCGCCCGTGTCAGCCGCTCTGAAACGCGCCGCATCACTCGCGTGACGCGACGCGCTTTAGCGACCTGCCTCAGTCCACCGATGCCTGCCAGCAAATCACACGACCGTCCTCCGGATCAATGCGCTCGCCGATGCGGATGAAGCCGTTGCGTTCGAGGACACGTTGCGAGGCGATGTTTTCCACGCCCGTATCGGCCGAAACGTGCGTCACGCGCGGGTCTTTCCGCGCCCATTCGAGCAGTTCGCCGATCGCACGCGTGACATAGCCACGCCGCTCGCGGCTCGGCGCAATGCCATAGCCGACGTGGATTTCGCCCCTCTCAGGCGCACTGATGATGGAACACAGCCCGACGATCTCGCCATCCTCGACGATCATCCAGGCCGACGGGGTAAAATCGGCGCCGATCTCCGCGGCGATCCTCGCCAGCATCTCCAGCACCTCAGGCGGCGCGATGGCGCTATCGGAAACCAGGCGCGTATCTGCGGGCGCGGCGCCGTTCAGCAACCCGGCGAAATCATAAGCAGTCAATTCGATGATCATATTATTCTCGACATTGGACCTGCGCCAGCTTTGGCGCGTCATAGCCGAGCAGCAAGACTAGCCCTCGATTGAATTCGAGCCGCGTCTCGTCCTTCCGCCTCGGCCGGTGCGTTCTGAATATTTTGCGACGGCATACAAAGGCGTTCTCCTCTTCGGGCCTGACCCCGGAATGAGCGGATGCGGATCGATATTGAAGCTCGCCGGCCTCTTTGTCCAGCCGTTACGGAGAACTGGCCCTGGCAGGCTGAAGGGCTGATTCGACAGAGCGGGCAGCGCTTCCGCCGTAGAAAAAACCCTACTTGTCGCCTGCATTCGCGCGACCACGCCAACCCGGCGTCGGAGCCCTATCTGTTTCAGCAAAGAGAATTTCAGTGCCAGCAATTCGAAAAATCCTGTTGGGACTCCTCGCAATTTTAACGGTCGCCATTGTCGTCAGCGCCGGCTGGCTCTGGCAGGTCGCGGGTGCTTACGGTTTCAACACCGTCTTGCGGCGCGGTGGAACCTATTGGATCGACATAAAACCTGACGACGAGCGCCTTTCCGCCTCCGTGCAGTTGGCGTTGCGCCCGGTCATCCCGGCCGTTTTGCCCGGGCCGCTGGTCTGGCAAGAGCCGGAGACGGGCTTCGAGGTGGCGGAACTACCGGTTCTTGCCGATGGCCGCGAAGTCGACCGGATCTTGCTCAGCCGAATTGACCCGGCCCGCTTTCGATTCGTCACCCGTAACGCGGCTGCTGGCGATACCGGCATCGACGAATGGGAGAAGGTTTTGCCTAACGCCGCGCTGATCGTGAACGGCAGCTATTTCGACAAACATGGCAGGCCCGATACGCCTTTCATCAGCGAAGGCATTGCGATGGGTCCTCAGCAATATGACGCGAGGGCCGGCGCCTTCATTGCCGGCAAAGACACTGCCGAGATCCGCGACCTGACGCATCAAGATTGGCAGACAGCCTTTGCCGGCGCGTCGAACGCCATGGTCTCCTATCCGCTCCTGATCGGCGACGACGGGCAGACGCATGTGAATGTGAAAAGCCGCTGGCTCGCCAACCGTACGTTTGTCGCCAAAGACGACTTGGGGCGTGTCGTCATCGGGACGACAAAGGAAGCGTTCTTTTCCCTCGACCGGTTGGAGAGTTTCTGAAGACCTCGCCGCTCAATCTCAAGGTCGCGCTTAATCTTGATGGCGGTCCCGTCGCCTGCCGGAGCGTTCGGCTGGATGGCTATCGGCAAAAAATCTACGCAAGATGGGAGTCTCAGGCGGACGATAACAAAGTAAGCCTGCTCCGCTGGCCGATTTCCGAGGCCAATTGGGCCATGCCGATGGTGCTGACGGTCGAGCGGAAGTAGGTCGGTATCTGGCGATCGTCGCAAGGCCAGCGAGGATTATCGCGAGCATCGATGTCGGAATCTCATTTCGCCGGCCGTCTTCAAGCCATTGCATAACGCCTTACATCGCATCGATCTAAGGATAATCATATGGAGGAAGCGATGACGATTACCATTACCGCCTTTGAACGCTCGCCCGATCGCGGCCGGGGTCTGGCGCGCGACATGCGCGTTCGCTGGGCACTCGAAGAAGCGGGCCAGCCTTACGAGGTTCGTCTCGTTTCGTTCAAGACGATGAAGGAGCCCGCGCATCTGGCACTTCATCCTTTCGGGCAGATTCCGACCTATGAAGAAGGCGATCTTACTCTGTTCGAGTCCGGTGCGATCGTGTTCCATATCGCCGAGCGCCATGCGGGCCTGCTGCCTGCGGATACGAATGCCCGGGCGCGCGCGGTCACGTGGATGTTTGCTGCGCTGAACACGGTGGAGCCGCCGATCTTCGAGCGCAGCCTCGCCACCATCCTCGAGCGCGACGAACCCTGGTACGAGCAGCGCCTGCATGCGCTTGAGGACAGCATCCGCAAACGGCTGGGGAGCCTTTCCGCTCGCCTTGGCGATGCCGACTGGCTCGATGGCGCGTTCAGCGCCGGCGACTTGCTGATGGTGACGGTGCTGCTCAGGGCGCAAGCATCAGGTCTCTTGGAGGAATATCCAAACCTTGCCGCCTATGTCGCCCGCGGCGAAGCCCGGCCGGCCTATCAGCGTGCTTTCGCGGCCCAGTTGGCGGTGTTCACCGCCGCATCGGCCGTGTGACAAGGGCCCCTTACCATCTTCATCCGATGGATGCTGCTGCTACCCATTGACCCTGCGTCTTTCCATGCTTAAATATCTAGACAGTCTAGCCAGGAGGCAAATAATGGAATGGCAGTTGCAGGAGGCCAAGAACAAGTTTTCGAAAGTCGTGCAGAAGGCGCGTGATGAAGGCCCGCAGGTGGTCACGCTCCGGGGCGAGCGGACGGCCGTCGTGCTGTCCGCCCGCGACTACGACGCCCTGCGCGCCGGCCGGCCGACACTGGTCGACGACCTGCTTGGCGGCCCGGCCTGGGACGATGAGCTTGCCAATACGGTGGAAGCACGCGCTGCGAGCCCAAGCCGCGACGTGACCTTCTGATGTATCTGGTCGATACCAATATCGTTTCGGAGGCGCGGCGCGGCACATCGCAGGCGATTTCCTGGCTGCGCTCCGTCGATCCGCTGAGCATACACCTGAGCGCGCTGACCCTTGGCGAGATCATGCGCGGCATTGCGCTCAAACAGAGGTCGGACCCGAAGGCTGCGGCGCACCTCACGGAGTGGCTGCGCAAGCTGCGTCATGATCACGGCGCCCGCATCCTGCCGGTAACCGATCAGATCGCCGTGGAATGGGGTCGCATCGCCGCGATCCGGCCACGCGGGGATATTGACGGGCTGATCGCCGCGACCGCGATCGTCCATGACCTGATCGTCGTCACCCGCAACGTCAGTGACTTCGCCGACACCGGGGCCTCGGTGATCAATCCTTGGGAGATGTCGGCATAAGCTCCGCTGCGCTTGCCCCGCAGGCCGCGGCGATCATGCAGCCTATCAGCCGCGATCGTAGGCCAGCGCCCGTTGGACGGCGGGGCGCTGCAGCATGCGGGCGTGATGGTCGCTCACCTCTACGAAGCGGGCGGGATCGACGCCGTCGGCCGGCAGCCAATCGGTCATGACGAAGAGATAGGGATCGGCGATCGAATAGCTTTCGCCCATCACCCACGGGCCTTTGAACATCGTCTCTTCGATCAGGGTGAAACAACCGGCCATATTCTCAGGCACCTTGGCCTTCATCGCCTCGAGTGCCGCCTGATCGTCGGCCCAGCGGGAGCCGCGCGGGCGATGGGCATGGTTCACATGCACGGTCGAGCAGAGATAACTGTTGAAGGATTGCAGCCGCGCCATGTCGAAAGCATCCCCGAGCGGCGCCAGCTTGGCGGCCGGCGCACTTTCCGCGACAAAGCCGAGGATCGCCGGCGTTTCCGTCAGCACGCCGCGATGGGTGACCAGCGCAGGCACCCGGCCCTTCGGGTTGATCTTCAGATAGTCCGGCGAGCGCTGCTCGCCATTGGCGAAGCTGAGCTTCCTTGTTTCGAAGGCGAGGCCGGATTCCTCCAGGGCGATCAGGCTTGCGAGCGCGCAGGTTCCCGGCGCGTAGTACAATGTCAGCATAATGGGCCACTCCCTTTCGGCACGTGATATAGCGCAGGGATGGGTGCGCCGGAACTGGGGAGATTGGTTTTGTCTCTGCGTCGGGCCGCCCCTCATCCGCCTGCCGGCACCTTCTCCCCGTTCTGACGGGGAGAAGGGAATATGCCGACCCTGTCAATCCCTCGCAGACCTCTTGTAAGGCACGTCCCCTCGCCCGTTTACGGGGGTTCGCAGGACGGGTCGAGACCAGCGGCTCGACCCTGGCAAGGGTTAGGCTGAGGGGCATCTTGCCAGGACAAACTCGCCGCTCAGCCGCAGCCCGGCACGTCCTCCAGCCGGTGCCAGACCGGAATGCCGCGCTCCCTGGCGATGCGCACGTCGTTATCCGCCCCCTTGGAGTCGCCCGGCAGCCGCAGCACGCCGTCGCAGAGCTGCAGCAGCCGGCCGGCGACAGGGTGGAAGATCTCTTCGTAGAGCGCATCGCCGACCGACTTGCCGCCGGCGGCGTGCCAGATCGGCAGGGCCACCCATTCGCCGATCATCGGCACATGGCCGGCGGCGAACAGTGCGTGTGAGGGTTCCTCCAGCCGCTTCAGGTTGGCGGCCATCTTTTCCGGGTCGTCGCCCGTTCCCGACCTATAAGGCCCGGCAATCAATATCAACATCATCCACTCCATCGCTGAGCATTCCCGGCGTCATGCACGGGATTTCGCGAAAATGCACGATATTTCTTGAATGTCGAGTCTTTTCGTGCAGTATCGGGCGAATGTGTTTAATTTCGTGCAGAGAGCCTATGCTGACGTCACAACGCAAAACCCTCATCCTCGACATATTGCGCCGTGACGGCCAGGTGGTCGCCAAGCGTGTCGCCGAGGATTTTTCCCTTTCGGAAGACACAATCAGGCGCGATCTCCGCGAAATGGCGGCGGAGGGGCTGTTGAAACGGGTGCATGGGGGCGCAATGCCGTTGGCGCCCGATCTGCCCGATTTTACCGCGCGGCGCAGCGTCTCGTCGGAGATCAAGGCGCGGCTCGGGGCTGCTGCGGCGGCGATGGTCAAGCCCGGCCAGTTGATCTTTCTCGATGGCGGCACAACCACGGCTGAGATCGCCCGGCACTTGCCGCGCGACACGCCGCTGACGGTTGCCACACACAGCCCGACGATCGCCGCCGAACTCGAGCACCACCCGACGGCGGACGTGATCCTTGCCGGCGGGCGGCTCTACAAACATTCGATGGTGGCGACAGGCGCGGCGGCGGCGGCGGCGATCTCGCAACTGCGCCCCGACCTGTTCTTCCTCGGCGTGACGGCCGCCCATCCGGTGCACGGGCTTTCCACCGGCGACTTCGAGGAAGCGGCGATCAAACGCCATATCGCCCGCTGCTCGGCCGAAACGCATGTGCTGCTGACGGAGGAGAAGTTCGACCTCGTCTCGCCCTGCCCGGTGCTTGGAATTTCTGAGGTGGCGGGGCTGATCGTGCCGGCGGAAATGCCGGCCGAGCGGCTGAAACCCTATCGCGATCTCAACAGCACGATCGCCGCGGCTTGATCGGCCGGGAAACCGGGGACGCATGCCAGTTTGACGTGTGGGATCAGACTGCCTAACCTTCGACCTCACGAGGACGATGGCACGGCCCATGCATGAGGAGGAACAGAATTTGACAAGCATTTCCCTTCGAATCGCGCTGGCGCAGATGATGAGCGACGTAAATATCGATGAGGTTTGCGCATCTGCTGCGGCTGAAGGTGCCGCCATCATCTTATTTCCGGAGATGTTCTCAAACGGGTACAGTCGCTTTGATTCCGAGAATGCGGCGTCCCGGCAGGCTTGGATCGACGCGGCAATACCGCTTGATGGTCCCTATCTGGATAGATTTCGACAAGCTGCGCGCAATAATGGTCTCGCGATCGTGGCAACGTTCCTTGAGTACGGAGAGGCAAAACCTTTCAACGCGGCCGTAGTGATCAATGACAGCGGCGAAATCATCCTCCATCAGCGCAAGCGACACATTTGCTTTTTCGACGTCCCGGAAGAGGCTTGCGCCCCAGGCGATGGCTCAAGAGTGGCAAAGCTGAAGACAAAAGCGGGCGAGGTTGCGATCGGCATAATGATTTGTATGGATCGGGAGTTTCCCGATGTAGCATCGGATCTCGTTCGGAACGGCGCGGAGATTATTCTCGTTCCAAACAGCTGCCCACTCGTGGACGATCCAAGCGTAGGTGACGTGCGCGTGGCGGGGGTGCGAGCACTGGCCTTCCAGTCCGTCGTGGGGATAGCCGTGGCCAATTATCCGGTACCGAAAGACGACGGTCGTTCTTTCGCCGTCGATCCGCTAGGCAAGGTTCTTATTATGGGCGGCAAGCAGCAGGAATTGGTCATAGTAGACTTCGATATCAATGAGATCAGGGCTGTTCAGAAGCGAGAGTGGTTCCGACGAGCCCGATGACCTGTGTTGACGCCGTCCCATTGCTGGGTTCCGTTATCTCCGAACCGCTAAATACTTCCTGATAAAGGTATTGGCTCGTTTATTTTCCAGTCAGCACGGACGTGACTCTGATATCGCCGACATGGATGCCATTCCAATTGCGCATCGAGGTTGCGGCAAAGGCCGTCAGGGCGGCGTGCACTTCGCTTTCCGTCTCGAAGAAACGGGCAAGTGTCGCCGCCACCGTGGCTTCGGCGGCGCGGGTGGCGCCATCGTCGCATTTCAGGGCGATGGCGATGCCCTTTTCCGGGATCGCGGCGCAGAAGACGCCCTCGGCGCCTGTCTTGGCGAAAATGCGGCCGGGGGCGAGCTGCATCAATTCCGTGCAGGCGCGACCGGTACCGGCGACATAGAAGGGCTCGGCCATGCAAGCCTCGATCAGCCGGCGGGATGCCTTGGCGCGCAAAGGTTCCAAGCCGACGCCCGTCGCCATTTTTGCAAAGCCGTGGGCAAGGCTCTTGAGCGGCACGGCATAGGTCGGGATCGAGCAACCGTCGGTGCCGCAGCTCTCGGCGCCGAGCACCGCACCGGTCAGGCTTTCCATCGCCGCGCGGATCTCGACCTGCAGCGGGTGCTCATAGCCGACATAACCCTTCGGATCGATATGCTGATGGCAGCAGGTGCAGATGAAGCCGGCATGTTTTCCCGAGCAATTGTTGTGCAGCGCAGTCGGCGCATCGAGCGCACGGGCCTGCTGGATCAGGACCTTCTGGCTCATCGACCAATGGGCGCCGCATTCCAGCACCCCGGCATTGCGGCCGGCCCGCGACAGCATGGAGGCGGCAAGCGCCACATGCTCGTCCTCGCCATTATGCGAAGCACATGCGAGCGCCAATTCCTTATCGCCAAAACCATAGGCATCGGCCGCGCCGCTCTCGATCAGCGGCAGCGCCTGCATCGCTTTGCAGGCCGAACGCGGGAAAACGGCTGCTTCGATATCGCCGAGCGAGAAGACGAGCTTGCCGTCACCATCGACGACAGCCACCGAACCGCGATGGCGGCTTTCGACGAGCAGGCCACGGGTAACTTCGACGGTGACGGGATTGGTCATGAGCTCTCATCCGGATGCTGGCGGGATGCGGCAGGCATAACGCGTCGCGGCGCGAAAGCCAACGGGGTTCGGCCCACCCTCCGTCATGAGCCGAGCATCCACACCGCACCCACCAGCGGTGGCAGCATGGATCCTCGGGTCAAGCCCGAGGAGGACGGAGTGTGGGGTGGGCTTCTGCAGCAAGAACCGCAATGCGGGGCGGATCAGGGGGATAATTGCGCCCGCCGCCGGTCGTTGTTGATGAGGCTGCTCGGGGAGCGCCAGCTTTGTCCGCCTCCTGTGAAAAGCAGACCTTGAGGTTAGGCGTATCGGCACGCTATTTACAACCCATTCGCATCGAAGGAATTATTTTGCAATCCGGCCTGGGTATTTTTCACGGTCGTCTCTCTCTGCCTGGCGTGCTGGCTGGCGCGCCGGCCCACGAGGACGAGCGTTGGAGTCATCCTTGGAGCGCTTCTGGGGTTGGTCTTGATATCGATTGCGTCAGTTCTGGTCGGTTTCCTCGGAAACGTTCTGCCCTTGGGCCAAATCGATTTCTAGCTTTCCAGTTTGACAGCGCAGACCTGACGCAGACAAACATCACAAAAATTGACCGCGACGATCGAAAACTATCGTTTTCCTGATGTGTCCTTTCCCGCTAAAGGTGATGCATCAGGAACCGTCCCATGTCATCCACCCTCTCCTTGATCCTGCGCGACAAACGGATCCGTATCCCGGCCGTGACGCTTGTGGCGCTCGCCTTCACCTATGCTTCGACCGCGCCCTATCAGTCGATCATCGGGATCAACGAACTGAACTTGAGCAACGGCACCTATTCGGCGCTGATCTTCTTCTCGGCGATCGTCAACGTCACAACCAGCCTGACGCTCGGCATCTGGTCGGACAGGCTAAAAGAGCGGCGGCCGCTGGTGCTGGGGCTTTCGGTGGCCGGCATGCTCGGCTTCGGGTCGATCGCGATCTTTCACAGCCCTGCCGTCTTCATCCTCTCGACACTGTTGCTGGTGCCGATGAGCAACTCCACCTATTCGCTGCTCTTTGCCAGCCTGCGTGCCAGGACCAACCAGATGGATCGCGGCCAGGCGGCGGGGATCACCGCAACGGTGCGGGCGCTGTTTTCCGGCTCGTGGGCGCTGGCGCCGGGGATGATCGGCCTTTATCTCGTCAATTCGCCGTCGATGACGCCGGCTTACGGGATCGCCGCCCTGGCAAGCTGCACCTGTTTCTGCCTGTATTTCTTCTTCGCGCCTGGAAACGGCACGGCCGGTCCCTCCCCCGATCAGCCCGGCTTCCTCGCATCGCTGAAGCGGATTTTCATGCCCTATGTGCTTGTGCGCGTCATCGTCATGGCGCTGCTCTTCGGGCTGCAGCGATTAAACAGCATGCTGCTGCCGCTGATCATCACCCATGCGGCTGATGGAAGCGTGGTCGATGTCGGCTTCATCGCCGGGCTGACGGCCTTTCTCGAAATGCCGTTCATGATGATGTGGGGCATGGCGCAGCGGCGGTTCCGCACCGTGCATGTCCTGGCCTTCGGCGCGCTGATCTACTGTGCCTATCTGCTGCTGCTCGGATTTGCCTCAGCGCCCTGGCACATCTATGCGCTGCTCCTCCTCAACGCCTGCGGGGCGGCGGCAATCCTCAGCGTGCCGATCACTTATCTGCAGGACCTGATCGCAGACCGGCCGGGGCTCGGAACCTCGCTGATCTCGCTCAACACCTTCATCGGCACCGGCATCGCCGCCGGGCTCTTCGCCTTCGGCACATCGGTCAGCGACTATTCCGGCACCGCCTTTGTCGGCGCGGCCGCAGGCTTCGCGTCGATCGGTGTCCTGCTTTATCTCGAAAGCGACAGGCGGCAGGCGCGGCAGCCGGCCTGAAGCGCGAGCTGCCTGCGCGTGCTCCGCCTCAACGCGGCGTGATGCGATAGGCGCAGCGGCGGGCGCCCAAGAGGGTGTGTTCGCTGCGCTCGACCTCGGCGCCGAGGGCGGCGCGGAAGGTTTCGAGTTCGGAGCGGCAGAAGCCGGCGCAGGCGGTGGCCGCTGCGCAGATCGGGCAGTGGTTTTCGACCAGCATGAAGGAGCCGTCCGCCTCCTGCCAGTGATCGGCCATATAGCCCTCGCGGGTGCGGATGGCGGCAAGGCCTTCGACACGCGCGGCAAGGTCGCCGGCATTTTGCAATTCCAGCCGATAGCGCTGCAGCGTCTCGGCCTCGCGGGCCGAGATGACAGTGTCGAGGGCCGCGGGTCCGAGCTGTTCGACCAGCGTGCCGAGCAGGTTTGCCGTCAGTTCGGCATGACCGTCCGGGAATTGGCGGTTGCCCGCGGCAGTCAGGTGCCAGAGCTGACGCGGCCGGCCCCTGCCCGTGGCGCCGACGGTGACCGGCTCCACCAGCCCCTGTTCCGCCAGCTTGGCGAGCTGCTGACGGGCGGCCTCGCCCGATATGCCAAGCACATCACCGATCGCGGCGCCAAGCTGCGGGCCGTCGGTCTTTATCAGGATCAGGATGCGGTTGGCGGGGGACTGGCGCATATTTTTCCAAGAGATATCTTGTTTTAATCAGGACGGCGTGCAATTTTCCAAATTATAACTTGGAAATTATGCTTCGCCACAAAAATCTCGAGGTCATTCCATGTCCAATATCGACCAGACTGCGGCCATCCCCGCCACCAGCTCCCTCCTGCGCCTCTTCCTGCCCGAGCACCTGCCGGCAACGTTGATGCTTGCCGGCGGCGTCATGCTTTACGCGGTCGAGAGCTACATCATGGCGACCATCGCGCCTTCGATCGTGCGTGATATCGGCGGACTGGCGCTGTTTTCCTGGGTCACCAGCCTGTTCGTCGCCGCCGCCGTGCTCGGCTCGATTTTCGTCGCCATGCGCCCGCGGGGGATCGGGCTTCGCGCCATCTATGTGATCGCCGCGCTGGTCTTCGGCGTCGGCAGCCTGATCGCCGCAGCCGCGCCGTCCATGCCGGTGGTGCTGGTCGGACGCGCGGTGCAGGGTCTCGGCACCGGAGCGCTTGCCGCGCTTGGCTATGCCTTCATCCGCTTCGTCTATCCCGAGCCGTTATGGACAAAGGCGTCGACGCTCTATGCGGCGATCTGGGGTGTGGCGACCGTTATCGGGCCGACGCTTGGCGGCTTTTTCTCCGCCGGCAGCAACTGGCGCTACGCCTTCATCGTGCTGATGCCGCTCGGCCTGGTGATGGCGGTTCTGGCGCCGCGGCTGTTGCCCGAGGTCGAAGACGACCGCGAGCAGGCGAAAACGCCGATTGCCCAGATCGGGTTGCTGCTCGGCGCCGTGCTGATGGTCGGCACCGCCGGGACGATCGAGGTGACGGCCGCGAAAATTGGCCTGATCGCGGCATCGATCGCTGCGGTCGGCGGCATGCTCCTCATCGAAAGTCGAAGCCCGAACCGGCTGCTGCCCTCCGGCGCGGTCAGCCTTTCCAGGCCGATTGCGCGTGTCTACCTGACGATGCTGGCCATGACCGTCGTGCTCGTCAGCGACGTCTTCATTCCCTATTTCCTGCAGGTGCTGCACGGGGTGACGCCGCTTGTTTCAGGTTATCTGGTGGCACTTGTCGCCCTCGGCTGGACGTTTTCGGCCTTCCTCAGCGGCTCGCTGACCGGCGGTCGCGCGCAGGCGGCGATCGTTGCCGGCGCGCTCATCGAGGCGGCGGCGACCATTTCGCTGGCGGTCTTTCTCGCGCGCGACAATCCGCAGGCGCATATGCTCTTCATCGTGCCGGCGGCAGTCGGCATGTTCATGATGGGCTTCGGCGTCGGGCTCGGCTGGACGCATCTCGTCGCCATGGTTCTGACGCTCGTCGCCGACAGCGAACAGGACAAGGCTTCGGCGGCGATCCCGACGATGAGTTCGCTCGGCGGCGCTTTCGGTGCTGCCTTTGCCGGCGTCATCGCCAATGGCGCCGGCCTCGTCGATCCGGGCGGCGTTGCCGGCGCGCTGTCGGCAGCCTACTGGCTCTATCTGCTGATGGCGCTGCCCGGCGTTCTCGCCATCGGCGTGTCACTGTCACTTAGAACAGGATGATTTTAGGCCCGGTTGGCCCAAAATCTGAATCCTGTTCTAAATTATAGAGTTAGAGCATGATATCATCAGAAAACCGCTCACACTTTTCGGCATCATGCTCTAGCCGACGCTGAGCATGATCTTACCAACATGGCTGCCGTCTTCCATCAGCCGATGGGCTGCGACGACCTCTTCGAAGGCGAAGACCTTGTGGATGACGGGGGCTATGGTGCCGGCGTCCAAAAGCGGCCAGACCTCGGAGAGGAGATCGTCGCGAATGGCGCGTTTTTCCTCCGCCGTGCGCGGGCGCATGGTGGAACCGGTGACCGTCAGGCGCTTGACCATGATCGGCGACAGATTGACCCTTTCGGCAACAGCCCCGCCGAGGAAGGCGATGATCGACAGGCAGCCGTCTTTTCCGAGCGAGGCGAGGTTGCGCTCGAAATAGGCCGCACCGATCATGTCGAGAATGATATCGACGCCCTGGCCGGTCTCGGCCTTGATCACCTCGGCGAAATCCTCGCGTCTGTAGTTGATCGCACGTTTGGCGCCGAGCCTTTCGCAGGCCGCGCATTTCTCGCTTGAACCGGCCGTCGCATAGACCTCGGCGCCGAAAGCGCGGGCGAGCTGGATCGCCGTCGTGCCGATGCCGCTGGAGCCGCCATGGATCAGCACGGTCTCGCCTTCGGTCAGCCCGGCCATCTGGAAGAGATTGGCCCAGACGGTGAAGAAGGTTTCGGGAAGGGCCGCGGCCTTCACCGCGTCATAACCCTTGGGAAAGGGCAGGATCTGGCCGGCCGGCAGCAGGCAATATTCGGCATAGGCGCCGCCATTAGCGAGGCCGCAGATCTTGTCGCCGACGCCGTAGCCGCTAACGCCAGGGCCAATCTCAACGATTTCGCCTGACAGTTCCAGGCCAAGGATCGGGCTTGCATCCCTGGGCGCGGGATAGCTGCCCTGGCGCTGGGCGACATCGGGGCGGTTGACGCCGATCGCCTCGGCGCGCACGAGGACCTGCCCCTCACCCGGCACCGGCAGCGGGCGTCTGCCGATCGTCATCACCTCCGGGGCGCCGAAGGACTTGAGATCGACGAAACGCATTTCCTGGGGCAGTGACATGGCGCGACCCTCCCTGATCGGAACCAGGAAATAAGTCAGCCCCGCGGGCTTGGGAAGGCTTGATGTGGCAAGGGCGTCAATTCGCCTCGCCCAGCAAGTGAAAGACGAGACCTTCGTCGCTCTCCTTGGCGGCCGACTTGATGACGGCGATCTCAGCGCTGACGCGGTTGATATCGTCGATGACCAGGCCTTTCGGCAGTTCGATGACGCCGATCGAGCAGCGCATCAGCGGAAACAGCGCCTCGGCGCCGGCGCGATCGTGTCCGAGGATGCGGCCAGCGGCGCGATGCTCGTCGGAATAGAGATCGAGCACATCGTCGTGAAAATCGCTGATCAGCCGGTCGAGAATTTCCGTCAGCTCCTCCTGCGTCCAGCCGACGACGCCGATGAAGAAGTCGTCGCCGCCGACATGGCCGAGAAAATGGCGCTCGGCGAAGAAATAGCGGCACATCAGCGCGGCAAACAGCGAGATGGCATGATCGCCGAGATGGAAGCCGTAAGCATCGTTGAATGGCTTGAAATTATCAAAGTCGCAGTAGCAGAAATGGCGGACCTCATCGCCGTCGCGGCCGGACTGGCGCATGAAATCGCGGATGGCGCGATTGCCCGGCAGGCCGGTCAGCGGGTTCTGGTCCTGGGCTGTCTTCAGCTGCTTCTCGTTGATGACCTTGATCAGCGAGGCGGCGGAGACGACGCCGGCATAACGCATATTGTCGGTGAGGATCAGGCAGTTGCTGCCTTCCATATTGGCGAAGATCGCCATCAGTTGCTCGGCATCGCTGTCGAGGCCGACGATCGGGGCCATTTCGACGAAATGCGAGATGCTGCGCTCATACATCTTGTTCTTCAAGAGATCGCGGCCGAAGGGCTGGTAGATATATTCCTTAAGGTGCTGCTCGTGAATGATGCCACGCGGCTCGCTATTGGCGTTGAGCACGGGAAAGAAAGCCTGGCGCGGATTGCGGCGGAAGAGTTCGAAGACGCTGTCGATGCTGTCGTTCTCGTAAACCGTCGGCAGGAATTCGATCTGCTTGCGGATGAGGATTTCGTCGAGCGATTGGCTGCCTCGCTTGGTTTTTCCGAGCTCCTGCAGATGCGGGAAGGACGGCGCCAGCTCCGACATATGCGTCGTCGGGCGGGAGATGAACCAGCCCTGGACGAGGTCGACGCCATATTCGCGGCAGGCGATGAATTCGGCCTCGGTCTCGATGCCTTCGGCGATGACGCGGGTGCCGAGCACATGGGCGATGTTGACGATGCTCTTCAAAAGATGGCGCTTGCGGGAGCTGCGGTCGAGCTCGGCGACGAAATGGCGGTCGATCTTCAGGTAATCGACGGCATAGTCGCAAAGCAGCTTCATCTCGCCGTGACCGACGCCGAAATCGTCGATCGCCAGCTTGAAACCTGCCTTGCGCAGCTTGGAAACGAGCGCGGCAAATTCCGGCACGCTGGTGTTGTCGAAACGTTCGGAGAATTCGAAGCAGACGGAGGACGGCGGAATATTGGCCTTCCGCAGGTGCTGCAGCAGGCTCTCGACCAAGCGTTCGCCATGCGGGATGAGCCGGACATCGAGATTGAGGAACAGCGTCGAGGTGGAGAAATTCGACAGGGTGGCGAATTTGGCGAGCGCGCGGCTCGCCAGCATCTGTTCGAGCTGCAGCAGTTGGCCGGCCTGATGGGCCTCATCGAGAATGTCGACCGGGGTGTCGAAGCCGATACGCTCCTGGCCGCGCATCAGGGATTCGTAACCGAACACCGTGCCGGTGCCGGCCTCGACGATCGGCTGAAAGGCGTTCTCGACCACGAGCTTGGCAAGCGTGACGATCTGGTCGCTGGCATAGCGGCGCAGGACGCCGGGCTCGACGGTGGCAACCAGTGAAGTCCCGCTCTTCATTTGGCTGATCTCCACTGTGACTTGTTCTTCTTGGTCAGAAAGATGCACCGGAAGGATCAATGAACCCTTTCGCCAATATGAAAGTTTTGTGAAAGACGCAGGGCACGACCACGCGTTCCGCGTTCATTTTGAATTTCAGAATACAATCAGGCGCTTAATCAGGCGGAGCGGCGGCGCTCTGCCTCGTGATCAGCGAACATGTCGGCGACGCATCTGCCGCCGGACGGAGCGCCCTCGTCGTCGAGGACATCGTCGCGGAATTCGTTGAGCTTGCGGGCGGTGTCCCAGAGGCGGAGCGCCTCGCGGACGACCTCGCTGCTCGAGGCATAGCCGCCTGTGTCGACGGCGGCGCGGATGCCCGCTGCCTGTTGCGGAGAGATGGAAACGGTGACCATCGGCATGAACTTCCTCCCTTTTTATTGAGGCAGAACCCTGCCTTTGGGGGACGCATGACCATTTGCGGCTATCGCACACAGGACCACCCGCTTTTGGCGATCGGTCCATACCCCTTTAGTCTAATCCCCTGTCATGCCCTTGTCAAAATAGGGGTATCAAAAAGGCTTCAGCCGCGCATGCCGAGGCCGAAGGCAATCATGGTCGAGCCCTGGATGATGAGATCGACGGCCAAGAACAGACCGAGGATCCAGAGGCTGTTCACCGGCCAGCCCAGCGCGATGACGAAGCCGGCCAGCGCCGTCATGACGCCGCTGGTCGCGATCCAGCGCCAGCCCTTCAGCGGCCGCATCCGCATCCCGACCCAGAGACGGAAAATGCCGGCCACCAGCAGCGCAATGGCCAGAAACAAAGTCAAGGCGGCCGAGGTGAAGATAGGATTGATGAAGGCGCAGATGCCGGCAAGCACGTAAAGCACACCGCTCAGAGCCCAGAAGAGCACTTGATCCCAACGGCGCACCTGAAAAGCGTGGATGAGATAGATGACGCCACCCGCCAGCATGAGCATGCCGACATAAAAGACCGAAGCGACGGTCGCCATTAGCAGGTTGCTAAGAGCGATGAGGCCACAGATTAGAAGCAGCACGCCGAGGCCGAGGAACCAGACCCATTTCGACCGTAGCGGGGATCCGGGCATTTCGTTGAAGACGCTGGTCATGGCACACCTCCTGATCAACTTTGAATATGTTGCGCCCGTTTCTCTGGAAAAGATCTGCGCGAAATCAATTCGGTCAATATTTTTGTTGATTGATCAGTCAATCAAAAATATCCTTATCGAAAATGCGTGAGGAGTTGGCGCTTTGCCGAAAGTCGGAATGGAGCCGGTGCGTCGCAAGGCGCTCGTTGATGCGGCGCTGCGGGTGATCGGCGATCACGGCTCGCTTGCCGTCACCATGTCCGACATTGCCCGCCAGGCTGGCGTGTCGCCGGCCCTTGCCCATCATTATTTCGGCAGCAAGGAACAATTGCTGATCGAGACGATCCGCTCGCTTCTTAGGCAACTGCGCAGCGATACGGTGGCGGCGCTGATGGCAGCGCAGACGCCGCGCGCCCGGCTTTCGGCCGTCATCCGTGTCAACTTCCACGCCGACCAGTTCGCGCCAGACACGATCGCCGCCTGGCTTGCCTTTTACGCCGAAGCGCAGCGCTCGGAGGAGACGCGGCGTTTCCTGGTGATCTATGCCCGCCGGCTGCGCTCCAACCTGCTTGCCGATCTCAAGGCGCTGCTGCCGGCCGACGCCGCAGAACGCATCGCCGAGGGCGCTGCGGCGATGATCGACGGGCTCTACATCAGGCAAAGTCTGAAATCGGCACCGATCGGCATCGAAGCCTCGATCGCACTGACAGAGGATTATCTGAATGCGCTTCTGGCCGCCACCTTCCCTTCCAGCCGAGATGGGACAACCACATCGAACATCCAAGGACAAATGACATGAAAGCCCAGCCGAGAGCCTCGCACTTCATCGACGGCGAATATGTCGAGGACACCGACGGGACCGTCATCGAGAGCCTCTATCCGGCGACCGGCGAGGTGATCGCCCGGCTACATGCCGCAACGCCCGCGATTGTCGAGAAGGCGATTGCCGCGGCCAGACGCGCCCAGCCGGAATGGGCGGCGATGAGCCCGATGGCGCGCGGACGCATCCTCAAACGCGCCGCCGACATCATGCGCGAGCGAAACCGGGCGTTGTCGGAACTGGAAACGCTCGATACCGGCAAGCCGATCCAGGAGACGATTGTCGCCGATCCGACCTCGGGCGCCGATGCCTTCGAATTCTTCGGCGGTGTCGCACCGGCCGGCCTCAATGGTTCGCATATCCCGCTCGGCCAGGATTTTGCCTACACCAAGCGGGTGCCGCTCGGCGTCTGCGTCGGCATCGGCGCCTGGAACTATCCGCAGCAGATCGCCTGCTGGAAGGCTGCGCCGGCGCTCATCTGCGGCAATGCCATGGTTTTCAAGCCCTCGGAAAACACGCCGCTCGGCGCCTTGAAGATTGCCGAGATCCTGCACGAGGCGGGGCTGCCGAAGGGGCTTTTCAACGTCATCCAGGGCGACCGCGATACCGGGCCGCTGCTCGTCAACCATCCCGATGTCGCCAAGGTGTCGCTGACCGGATCGGTGCCGACCGGGCGCCGGGTGGCGGCGGCGGCGGCCGGCAATCTCAAGCATGTGACGATGGAACTCGGCGGCAAGTCGCCGCTCATCGTCTTCGACGACGCCGATCTCGATTCGGCGGTCGGCGGCGCCATGCTCGGCAATTTCTATTCCACCGGCCAGGTCTGCTCGAACGGCACCCGCGTCTTCGTGCAGAAGGGGGTCAAGACCGAGTTCCTGAAGCGGCTGAAGGCGCGCACCGAGGCGATGCTGATCGGCGATCCGCTTGATGAGGCGACGCAGATCGGCCCGATGGTTTCCTGGGCACAGCGCGAGAAGGTGGTCGCCTATATCGAAAAGGGCAAGGCCGAGGGCGCAACGCTTGTCGCCGGCGGCGGTATTCCCAACAACGTTTCCGGCGAAGGCTATTATGTGCAGCCGACGGTGTTTGCCGACGTAACCGACGACATGACCATCGCCCGCGAGGAGATCTTCGGGCCGGTGATGTCGGTGCTCGATTTCGACGATGAGGACGAGGTCATCACACGCGCCAATGCCAGCGAATTCGGCCTGTCAGGCGGCGTCTTCACCGCCGACCTCACCCGCGCCCACCGCGTCGTCGACCGGCTGGAGGCCGGCACGCTCTGGATCAACACCTATAATCTCTGCCCGGTGGAAATCCCCTTCGGCGGCTCGAAACAATCCGGCTTCGGCCGCGAGAATTCGCTGGCGGCGCTGGAGCATTATTCCGAGCTGAAGACGGTTTACGTCGGCATGGGGCCGGTGGCGGCGCCTTATTGAGAGTGAGAAGACCCCTCCCCAACCCCTCGCCACGAGGGGGAGGGGCTAGAATGCCGCACCGGTTTTGCCTCCCCTCGATCGCACCATTTGCGGCGCTGATTTCGGAGTGAGGCAGTGCCGCAGGTTAAGCCCCTCCCCTTGTGGGAGGGGTTTGGGGCGGGGTCTTGATGTCCCGAAGTCTTCGGGGACCGTGCAAAGGAATTTAAGGGAACGCCATGCAAGCAGATTTCGTCATCATCGGCTCGGGCTCGGCGGGGTCCGCCCTCGCCTATCGCCTGTCGGAAGACGGCAAGAATTCCGTTCTCGTCATCGAGGCGGGCGGCAGCGATTTCGGGCCGTTCATCCAGATGCCAGCGGCGCTTGCCTGGCCGATGAGCATGAAGCGCTATAATTGGGGTTATCTGTCCGAGCCGGAACCCAACCTCAACAACCGGCGCATCACTGCGCCGCGCGGCAAGGTGATCGGCGGCTCCTCCTCGATCAACGGCATGGTCTATGTGCGCGGCCACGCCGAGGACTTCAACCGGTGGGAGGAGCTTGGCGCCGGCGGCTGGGCCTATGCCGACGTTCTCCCCTATTTCAAGCGGATGGAGCATTCGCATGGCGGCGAGGAGGGCTGGCGCGGCACAAACGGGCCGCTGCATGTCCAGCGCGGCGGTTTCACCAATCCGCTGTTTCGCGCCTTTGTCGAGGCCGGCAAACAGGCGGGCTTCGAGACGACCGAGGATTATAACGGCAGCAAGCAGGAAGGCTTCGGGCTGATGGAGCAGACCATCTTTTCCGGCCGCCGCTGGTCTGCCGCCAATGCCTATCTGAAACCGGCGCTGAAGCGGGACAATGTCAATATCGTCTACGGCTTTGCGCAGAGGATCTTGATCGAGGACGGACGGGCGACCGGCGTCGAGATCGAACGCAACGGCAAAATAGAGGTGGTGAAGGCGAACCGCGAGGTGATCGTCTCGGCCTCCTCGTTCAATTCGCCGAAGCTGTTGATGCTGTCGGGCATCGGTCCCGGCCAACATCTGCAGGACATGGGCATTACGGTGAAGGCCGACCGGCCGGGCGTCGGCGCCAATCTGCAGGACCATATGGAGTTCTATTTCCAGCAGGTCAGCACCAAGCCGGTGTCGCTCTATTCCTGGCTGCCGTGGTTCTGGCAGGGCGTGGCCGGCGCACAATGGCTGCTCTCGCGCGGCGGGCTCGGCGCCTCCAACCAGTTCGAGGCCTGCGCCTTCCTGCGCTCCGCCCCCGGGCTGAAGCAGCCCGACATCCAATACCATTTCCTGCCGGTGGCGATCAGCTATGACGGCAAGGCGGCGGCCAAGAGCCACGGCTTCCAGGTGCATGTCGGCTACAACCTGTCGAAGTCGCGCGGCAGCGTGACGCTGCGTTCGGCCGACCCCAAGGCCGATCCGGTGCTGCGCTTCAACTATATGAGCCATGCCGAGGATTGGGAGAAGTTCCGCCACTGTGTGCGCCTCACCCGCGAGATCTTCGGCCAGAGCGCCTTCAACGACTATCGCGGGCCGGAGATCCAGCCGGGCGAAGGTGTGCAGAGCGACGCGG
>Ga0209051_1000128_pt1 | contig 142159 bp, 141 predicted proteins | sample AraplaCvi_mMS_r2_2_FD_184286 | JGI IMG/M metagenome (GOLD analysis project Ga0209051, IMG submission 184286) | Arabidopsis root microbial communities from North Carolina, USA - plate scrape MF_Cvi_mMS_r2 (SPAdes) (version 2) | ecosystem: Host-associated > Plants > Roots > Endosphere | place...
GCCCACGCGCACGTCGGCATAGAGCCGCGCGATCGGGTATTCGTTCATGAAGCCGTAGCCGCCGTGCAGCTGCAGGCATTCGTCGACGATGCGGCAGCAAGCGTCGGTGGTCCACCACTTGGCCATGGCGGCCGTGGGCACGTCGAGCTCGCCGCGCATCAGGCGCGCGATGCAGTCGTCGACGAAGGCGCGTGCCACCTGCGCCTGCGTCTCGCATTCGGCGAGCTTGAAGCGGGTGTTCTGCATCTTCAGGAGCGGCTGGCCGAACACCTGCCGGTCGCGCACGTAGTCGAGCGTGTCGCCGATCGCGCGCTGCATGGTGGCCACCGCGCCGACCGCGATCAGCAGCCGCTCGCGCGGCAGCTGCTGCATGAGCTGCGCGAAGCCGCGGCCCTCTTCGCCGCCCAGCAGGTGGTCGGCCGGCACGCGCACGTCGTCGAAGAACAGCTCGGTGGTGTCCAGCGTCTTCTGGCCCATCTTGTCGAGCAGCGGTCCGCGCCGGAAGCCCGGCGTGCCTTCGGTCTCGACCATCAGCAGCGAGATGCCCCTGCCGCCGGCCGCCGCATCGGTCTTGGCCGCGACGCAGACCAGGCCCGTATGCATGCCATTGGTGATGAAGGTCTTGCTGCCGCTGATGCGCCAGTGGCTGCCGTCGCGCCGCGCCTGGGTCTTGATGCGCTGCAGGTCGGTGCCGGCACCGGGTTCGGTCATCGCAATGGCCGCCACCAGCTCGCCGCTGGCCATGCGCGACAGCCACCGCTGCTTCTGCGCCTCGGTGCCGTAGGCCAGCAGGTAGTGGGCGACGATGCCGCTGTGCACGTTGTTGCTGAAGCCCTGCGCCATGGCGCGCATCTGCTCCTCGCAGATCACGGCCTCGTGCAGGAAGCTGCCGCCGCCGCCGCCGTATTCCTCCGGGATGCTGGCGCACAGCAGGCCGGCCTGGCCGGCCTTCGTCCATATGTCGCGGTCGGCGTGGTGCTGCGCGCGCCAGCGCGGCTCATGGGGCACGCACTCGCGTTCGAAGAAGCGGCGCGCGCTGTCGCGCAGCATCCCGAGTTCGTCGTTCATCCACGGCCGCGTGGCAACGGCCCCGGCGGTCATGGCCGTCCGCCTCCGCAGACCAGCACCTGCCCGCTCACGTAGTTCGATTCGGGAATGCAGAACAGGTAGACCGCACCGGCCGCCTCCTGCGGCGTGCCGCCCCGGCCGAGCGGGATCAGGGCCTCGGCGTTCTTCAGGATCTGCGGATTGACGCCCACCCTGATCTGCCGGCCCTCGATGTCGATGCTCGCGCCCGCGCTGGCATCGGCCTCGGTCAGCCGGGTCTTGATCAGGCCGAAGGCCACGCTGTTGACCGTGACCTTGTAGCGGCCCCATTCCTTGGCCATGGCCTTGGTCAGGCCATTGATGCCGGCCTTGGCGGCCGCGTAGTTGGCCTGGCCCGCGTTGCCGTACACGCCCGAGGTGGACGAGATGTTGACCACCTTGCGGAACACTTCGAGGCCTTCGTCGGCCTCGCGCCGGGCCGCCTCGCGGATGAAAGCGGAGGCGGCGCGCAGGATGCGGAAGGGCGCGGTGAGGTGCACGGCCAGCATGGCTTCCCACTGCTCGTCGCTCATCTTCTGCACGACGTTGTCCCAGGTGTAGCCGGCGTTGTTGACCACGATGTCCAGGCCGCCGTAGCTGTCGACCGCGGTGCGCACGAAGCGGTCGGCAAAGCCGGCGTCCGTCACGCTGCCGGCGCAGGCGATGGCGCTGCCGCCCGCGGCCACGATGTCGTTGACGGTCTGCGCGGCCGGTTCGGCGTCGAGGTCGTTGATGACCACGCGCGCGCCGTCGCTCGCGAGCTTGAGCGCGATCTCGCGCCCGATGCCGCGGCCGGAGCCGGAGACGATGGCCACCTTGCCTTCGAGTTTTCTGTGGATGCTGCTGTTCATGTGCTGTCTCCTCTGGGATGTGTCAGGGCCAGGCGACCAGTGCCTCGGCGCTCAGCCTGGCGGCGCCTTCGTGGTTGGCCGTTGCGAGCTTCAGCCGCACGCTGCGCCGGCCCTCGTGCTCGAACTTCTCGGCGACCGTGCCGGTGCAGCGGATGCGTTCGCCCACATGGGTGAGGGCGGCAAAGCGCAGGTCGAGCGAGCGGATCGCCGACTGCGGCACCCAATTCGTCAGCAGCCGCGCGAGCCAGGCCGCCGACAGCATGCCGTGCGCGAACACGTCGGGCATGCCGGCGGATCTGGCGAAGTCGACGTCGACGTGGATCGGGTTGTGGTCGCCCGAGGCGCCGCAGTACAGCGCCAGGTCGAGCCGGCGGATCGGCGGCAATTCGAGCGGAGGCAGCGCGTCGCCGGGCTGCAGTGCGTTCCAGTCGGGGAGTTGGGCGGTGGCCATCGTCGGGTTTCGGTCGTTCATTGGTTCCGCACCACGGTCACGCAGCGCAGTTCGGCCACGAGTTCATCGCGCTGGTTGTGCACATGGGTCTTGCGCACGACGAACTCGAGCGCGCCGTTCTTCTTGTCGTAGATGTCCTCGATGCGCTGGCGGAACGTGAGCATGTCGCCCGCATAGGCCATTGCGTGGTAGCTGAAGCCCTGCTCGCCGTGCAGCAGGCTGCGGTAGTCCATGCCCAGCAGCTCGCGGATGGCCGCCGGGTTGGGCGCCTCCATCTCCAGGCAGAAGAGAAAGGTGGGCGGCACCGGCAGGCCCGGATGGCCCGCGTCGCGCGCGGCGGCCTCGTCGGTGTAGACGGGATCGGTCTGGCCGGTGGCCTTGGCGAAGAAGCGCAGGCGACCTTTCTCCACCTCCACCTGGAAGGGCGGGAGCTGGTGGCCGATGTGGCGGCGGTCGATCATGCCCAGCCACCGCCGGGCCGCCCCAAGGCGGCTGGAGCCCCCTTGGGGGGCAGCGCAATACGCGAAGCGACAAGCGTGGGGGCCAGCATGTCAAACGGCCTGGTACAGCGTGACGACACAGGCGCCGCCCAGCCCCAGGTTGTGCTGCAGCGCGAGGCGCGCGCCTTCGACCTGGCGCTGCTCGGCCCGGCCGCGCAATTGCCACACGAGCTCCGCGCATTGCGCAAGGCCGGTGGCGCCGAGCGGATGGCCCTTGGACAGCAGGCCGCCCGAAGGATTGGTCACCACGCGCCCGCCGTAGGTGTTGTCGCCCTCGACGATGAAGCGCTCGGCCGTGCCCTCGGGCGTGAGGCCCAGCGCCTCGTAGGTGATGAGCTCGTTGGCGGTGAAGCAGTCGTGCAGTTCCACCACGTCCAGTTCCTCGGGGCCGATGCCGGCGTCCTCGTACACCTGGCGGGCCGCGGCGGCGGTCATGTCGTAGCCGACCAGCTTGCGCATGTCCTTGCTGTCGAAGGTGGAGGGCGTGTCGGTGGTCATGGCCTGCGCGGCGATCACCACGCGCATGTCGAGGCCGTGCTTCTCTGCGAACTCGGCCGAGCAGACGATGGCCGCGGCCGCACCGCAGGTGGGCGGGCAGCACTGGAAGCGCGTGAGCGGATCGAACACCAGCGGCGAGGCCATCACCTCGTCGAGCGTGAGCGTCTGGCGGAACACCGCGAGCGGGTTGCGCGCCGCATGCTGGCGCGCCTTCACCGAGATGCGGCCGAAGGTGTCGCGGCGGATGCCGTGCTGCGCGATGTAGTCGCGGCCCGCGCCGCCGAAGAACTGCGCGGCGCGCGGCGCTTCGGGAATGTAGCCTTGCTTCTCGGCCATCACTTCAGCGAAGCGCGCCATCGGGGAGGGCCGGTCGTCGTAGGCGCCCTTGAGCGCGCCGGGCTGCATCTGCTCGAAGCCGAGCGCGATCGCGCACTCGACCATGCCGCTCTCGACCGCCTGGCGCGCGAGGAACAGCGCGCTGGAGCCGGTGGAGCAGTTGTTGTTGAGGTTGAAGACCGGGATTCCGCTGAGGCCGACGCCGTAGATGGCGGCCTGCCCCGCGGTGGAGTCGCCGTAGACATAGCCGACATAGGCCTGCTGCACCAGCGCGTAGTCGACGCCGGCGTCGTCGAGCGCAAGCCTGGCGGCGCGCGCACCCATCACGGTGTACGGGTCGCTGGCGCCCGGCTTGGTGAAGGGGATCATGCCCACGCCGACCACATGGACGGGGCGCTGCATACGTGTCATGGAGACTCCTGGATGAGAGGGGGTGACGATGGAATGAAGTCTCCGCCCGTGCGCAGGCTTCAACAATCGCGGATCGGCCCAAAACGATTGGCCGAAACGCTCACGCGATATCGCGGTAGCGGAAGGTACCCATCGCGCGCGCCGCCACCTCGCCGTCGGCATCGGTGACGGTGGCCTCGCAAAAGCACACCGAACGTCCGCCGCCGGTGGCGCGCCCCTGCGCCTGCAGCTGCCCGCCCGCGGGCCGCATGAAGGCGATGTGCATGTCGACGGTGACGACCTCGCGCGCGTAGCCGACGCGCGAGAGCGCGGCATGCGCCATGGCGCTGTCGAGCAGGGTCATCAGCAGGCCGCCGTGGCCGCTCGCGTGGTTGTTCAGCAGCTCGGGGCGCAGCACCACCGATACCAGCGATTCGCCGCCCTCCGCATGCTCGAGCCGCAGCCCGAGGTGCTCGGAAAAGGGCACGTGGCGCTGCGGCCCGCTGCGCGGCCGGTCGTCGCCTGCTTGCGGCGCGCCCGCGAGATGAAGGCTCATGGCGCGGTCCCCCGCTTCGACGCGGCGGCCGCGGCCGTAAAGTCGCGCGGCCCGGTCAGCGCAAGGCCGCCGTCCACGGGAATGACGGCGCCCGTGATGTAGGAGCCCCAGCCGCTCGCAAGCATCATCGCCATGCGACTGATGTCCTCGATGCGGCCCAGGCGCTTGAGCGGCACGCGCTCGGCCATCGCGGCCATCGTGTCGTCGGTGGGCGCGAGCCGCTTCAGGCCCTCGGTATCGGCGATCGGCCCGGGCACGATGGAGTTGATGCGGATGCCCTGCGGACCCCACTCGAGCGCCAGCACCTGCGTCAGCATGTCGACCCCCGCCTTGGCTGCGCACACATGGGCCTGGAAGGGCGTGGGCGTGAAGGCCTGGCTGGCGGAGATCTGGATCACGCAGGCGCCGGGCCGGCGCAGGTGCGCATGCGCGAGCCGCGCGACGTTGAAGCTGCCCAGCAGGTCGATGTCGACCACCGTCTTGAACGCGTTGGGCGACATGTCGAGCGCGCTCGCGAGAAAGTTGCCCGCGGCGCCCGAGACCAGCACGTCGATCGGGCCGAAGCGCTCGGCGCCCTGCGCGAAGGCGCGTTCCAGCGCCTCGGGCAGGCGCACGTCGGCTGCAATGCCCAGTGCCTGCGTGCCGAGCGCCTCGAGCTGCTGCGCGGCCGCGGCCACCTTGTGGTCCGAGCGGCTGAGCACCGTGAGGCGCGCACCGGCGCGCGCAAAAGCCTGCGCGATGCCGAAGTTGATGCCGCTGGAGCCGCCGGCCACGGCCACGTGGCGGCCCGAGAAATCGAAGGCGGAAAAGTCCATGGGATTCATTGCTGCGTTCACTCCGGCTTGAAGCCGATCTCGGCCAGCATCCTGCGTTCGCGCTCGAACTGCGCACGGGCGTAGCCGGCATAGCCCTCGCCGGTCATCAGCTTGGGCTGCATGTCGAACAGCTCCAGCTGCTGGAGGTAGGCCGGGTCCGCCGCAGCCTTGCTGAAGGCCGCGTGCAGCCTGGCGGCGATCTTCGGATCGAGGTTCTTCGGCGCGACCAGGCCCACTGGCGACTCGATCACCAGGTCGTGGCCGAGCTCCTTCACGGTCGGCGCGTCGTAGCGCGCCAGGCGCTCGGCGGTGAAGGTGGCGAGCAGGCGCACCTTGCCGCCCTGCACCTGGGGCCCGAAGCCGGGGTCGCCGTAGACGTCGAGATGGCGGCCGATCACCGCCTGGAAGGCCTCGCTGCCGCCCTTGTAGGGCACCAGGTTGAAGGCGGTGCCCGCCTGCCTGGCGAGCCGCTCGGCGTAGATGCGGTTGATGCTGATCGCGCCGACGTTGCCCCAGCTGACGGCGCCGGGGCGTTTCCTGGCGTCGGCCAGCAGCTCGGGCAGCGACTTCCAGGGCGCGTCGCTGGCCACCACGATGCCGGTGGTGAGGCCGGCCAGCCCGATCAGGTAGCTGAAGTCCTTGAGCGGGTCCCAGGCCACCTTCTGCACCAGCGGCGCACGGATCACCGAGTTGTGCATCACCGCGATCGTGTAGCCGTCGGCTTCGTTCATGGTCGCCAGCGATGCCGTGCCGGTGACGCCGCCCGCGCCCGGCTTGTGCATCAGCACGATGGGCTGGCCCAGGTCCCTGGAAGCGGCCTCGGCCAGCGTGCGGAAGATCGGGTCGAAGGAGCCGCCCGGCGGGAATGGCAGCACGAGCTGGATCGGCTTGCTCGGGTATGGGTCGGTGGCGAACGCCGGGGCGGCCGCGCAGGCGCAGAGCGCGAGCAGTGCGGCGAGCGCGGCGCGCCGGCTGAGCGGGCGGAAGGGGCGGTTCATGGTGCTGTGTCTCCTGTCGTTGGAATTCGAGGTTCAGGCGGCCTGCGGCAGCGGCAGGTAGCGGAAGGAACCCTGCGCTTGCGCGACCACGCGGCCCGCCTCGTCGCTGACCGTGGCGCGGCACCAGGCGATGCTGGCGTCGTGCTGCACCACTTCGCCGTCGGCTATGAGCCGGCCGCGGCCCGGTGCGTGGAAGCTGGTGCTGAGGCTGAGCGTGACGGCGGTGCGCGCAAAGTCGAACAGCGACACGGCCGCGCTCGCCATGGCCACGTCGAGCAGCGTGACCAGCACGCCGCCGTGCACCGCGCCGATGACGTTGCCGAGCTCGGGCCGTGCGTCGATGACGAGGCGCGCGCGACCGCCTTCGGAGAACTCGCGGTGCGCCTCCAGCAGCCGCATGAACGGCACCTGGCCGAACAGGTTGCGGTGGTCCGCGCCGGTGACGGGTTGCATCACGCCTGCAGCCGCTCGCGCAGCACGTTCTTCAGCACCTTGCCCGCGGCCGACAGCGGCAGCTCGCGCAGGAAGCTGATGCCGCGCGGGCACTTGTAGCCGGCCAGGCGCTCGCGGCACCAGGCGCGCAATTCATCGGCGTCGACACGGGCATCGTCGGCCATCACGACCGCCGCATGCACCGCCTCGCCCCAGCGCGCATCGGGCACGCCGATCACCGCCGCCTGCCGCACCTGCGGATGGCTGCGCAGTGCGGCCTCCACCTCGGCGCAGTAGACGTTCTCGCCGCCGCTGATGATCATGTCCTTCAGGCGGTCGACGATGAACAGGTGGCCGTCGGGCAGCATGCGGCCCGCATCGCCGGTGCGCAGCCAGCCGTCCCGCAGTGCCGCGGCCGTGGCCTCGGGGTTGCGCCAGTAGCCCTGCATCACCATCGGTCCGCGCGCGAGCACTTCGCCGACTTCACCGCGCGGCAGCTCGCGGCCGCTTTCGTCCGCAATGATGATCTCGGCACCCAGGCCGGCGCGGCCGACCGAGTTCAGCCGGCCGAGCGCGCGCGCCTCCGGCCGGTGGTTCGAGGGCAGGTTGATGCACACGGCGCCCGCGGTTTCGGTGAGGCCGTAGGCCTGGAAGAACTCGGCCTCGGGCCAGGCGGCCAGCGCGCGGTCGAGCAGGTCGGGCGGCATCGGCGCGGCGCCGAAGGCGATGCGCGTGAGGCTGCGCACGCGCCCGGGCGTGAACGACGGATCGTCGAGCAGCGACTGCAGCATGCTCGGCACCACGATGATGTCGCCGATGCGGTGCTCCTCGATGGCCTCGATCACGGCGGCGGGGCGGAACTGCGCCATCGTCACGCAGCAGCCGCCGACGATCAGCTGGCCCACCAGGCGGCCGAGCCCGGCGACGTGGAACAGTGGTGCCACCAGCAGCGAGATGGAATCGGGCGCGTTGTTGAGTTCGGCGCCGCGCGTCATCGAGGCGGTCCAGAAGTTCGCGTGGCTCAGCATCACGCCCTTGGAGCGGCCGGTGGTGCCGCCGGTGTAGAGGATGGCGGCGAGCGCGTCGCCGCCGGTGCGCGTGTCGGGCAATGGTTCCAGCGCTGCGCCTTCGTCTTCGAGCGCATCCAGCTGTGCCAGTGTGGGCCCGCCGGCCGGTGCCAGCGCCCGCAGGCTTTCGTGCACGAGCAGCAGCGAGGCTTCGCTGTCCTGCAGCGCATGCGCGAGCTCCGGCGTGCTCCAGCGGATGTTCAAGGGACAGGCGACGGCGCCGAGCCACCAGCATGCGAGGATGGCCCGCACCAGCTGGTCGCTGTTGGGCGCGAGCAGCGCCACGTGGTCGCCGCGCGCAATGCCGCGCCGGGCCAGCGCGGCCGCCTGGCGCGTGATGCCGTCCGCCATCTGCGCATGCGTCTGGCGGCGCACGCCGGTGTCGCCCACGTGGGTGAGCGCCGCCATGCCGGGGTGGCGCTGGAGCGCGCGATGCAGGCCTTGGGTCAGGTACACGATGAGCCGCCGACGGGTAAAGAAGATGCGGCACAGCTTAGGCCGCACTACGTGCCGCACCCATGGCGGGAAGCGCCAAAGGGCTTGGCGAAACCGCTCAGCGTTCCGGGCCGTGCGTCAGCCGGTACTCGCCCGGCGCCACGCCGGTCCACTGCTTGAAGGCGCGGTGGAAGGTGCTGGCTTCCGAGAAGCCCACGCGGTTGGCGATGTCGAGCAGCGGCAGCGGCGTGTGCAGCAGGTAATCGATGGCCGCGTCGCGCCGCAGTTCGTCCTTGATCTGCTGGAAGCCGCGGCCTTCGTCGCGCAGGCGCCGGCGCAGCGTCTGCGGCGTCACCGCGAGCGCCTCGCCCACTTCCTCCAGCGACGGCAGCTCGCTGCCCAGTCCCTTGCGCAGCAGCCGGCGGATGCGCTCGGTGAGGCTGCTGGTGTCGCGGTACTTCACGATCAGGTTGGCCGGCGATCCGGCGAGGAATTCGCGCAGGCTCTGCGGCGACTGCACCACCGGCAGGTCGAGCCAGCGCGCCTCGAAGGACATGCCGACATGCGCCTGGCCGTAGCGGATCGGCACCTGGTAGACGCGCGAGGTCTCGGTGTTGGTCTGCTCGGCCGTGTAGTCGACCTCGAGCAGCGGAATGCGGCGCGCCACCAGCCAGGACGAGGCATTGAACGCGAACAGCATGAAGGCCTTCACCGCATAGTCGAGCCGCGCATCGGAGGCGCGCCGCAGCACGAACTGCACGTGCGCGCTGCCGCCCTGCACCGCGAGCCGGGGCACGAAGTCGTGCAGCAGCAGGTGGTACGAAGCGAAGCCTTCGCGCAGGGCCTCGCCGAGCGTGGCGCAGCGCACCAGTTGCCGCATGCACTGGCCGAAGCTGCCGGGCGGCAGCGGGCCGCTCAGGAGGCCCCAGATCTCGTCGCGCAGTTCGCGCCGCAGCGCGCGGATCAGCAGCGCGTACTGGCGCTGCGAGATGCGCGCGAGCGGCGATTCCAGCAGCGAGGGCGCGATACCCGCGCGGGCCAGCACGCGCGCCGCATCCACGCCGCGGTGGCGCGCGCCCATCAGGATGCTGTGCACCTGCTGGATGGCAACGGTGTGATGGGTGAGCGTCATCGGTGGCGGCCGCGGCTTGCTGCAACTCGGCCGAAGGGATTGTAGGCAGCGCTCCCGTGGGGGAGGGCGCCTCAATCGACGGCGCCGACCGCCCGCAGCGCGGCCACGGCCGATGCGTCGAGCCCGGCCTGGCGCAGGATTTCGTCGCTGTGCTCGCCCGGGCGCGGGGCAGGGCGGGGAACGAACGGCTCGAAGCCGGTCATCTTGATCGGGCAGCCGAGCTGCGGCCGCGCAGCGGCATCGCCCGCAACGCGCATGCCGCGCGCGCGGAAATGCGGATGCGCCAGCGTCTCGTCGATGCGCAGCACCGGCGTCACGCAGCCCGTGCCGTCGCGGAACAGCTCGCGCCAGTGCGCGAGCGGCCGCGCGCCGAAGATGGCGGCCAGCTCCGCACGCAGGCGCTCCTCGGTGGCGGCATCGCCGCTGCGGTGCAGCGGTGCGAGATCGGGGCGCTCGAGCAGGCGGCACAGGTCGTTCCAGAACTTGGACTCGAGCGCGCCGACCGCGACGTGCCGGCCATCGGCCGTGCGGTAGTAGCCGTAGCAGGCGAGCGCGCCCGTCAGCGCGCTGTGGCCTACGCGCGGCACCTCGCCATGCTGGTGCAGGCCGGCCAGCGGCAGCACCGCATGGGCGAGCACGCCGTCGGCCATCGCGATGTCGACGTGCCGCCCCCGCCCGCTGCGCGCGGCATCGAACAGCGCGGCCAGGATGCCGGCCACCGCGGTCATGGTGCCGCCCAGCAGATCGGCCACGGGCAGGTTCGACAGGGCCGGGCCCGCGGCATTGCCGATCTGGTCGGCCACGCCGGCGAGCGCCGCGTAGTTCAGGTCGTGCCCCGGCGTGTCGCACAGCGGCCCGGTCTGGCCGAAGCCGCTGATGCTGCAGTAGACGATGCGCGGGTTCTCGGCCGCCACCGCTTCATAGCCGACGCCGAGCCGCTGCATCACGCCGGGCCGGAAGCCCTCCACCAGCACGTCGGCCTCGCGGCACAGCCGCAGCAGCGTGGCCACACCCTGCGCATGCTTCAGGTCGATGCGGATCGCGCGCTTGTTGCGGTTGACGAGCGCGCGCACGCTGGGGCTCGCGTAGTCGCCGGCGCCGGTGTCTTCGATCTTGATCACGTCGGCGCCCAGGTCGGCCAGGTGCATGGCGCCGAGCGGCCCGGGCAGCAGGCGGGTCAGGTCGAGCACGCGCACGCCGGCGAGCGGCGCGCCTTTAGCTGCGCCTGCCATGGGTTCGGGAGAAGAGGTCATGTGGGCTGCAATCTAGGCGGCGCGGGAGCGCGCGGCAATGGCAGCACTGCTCCGCGCGATTGGCGAAAAGCATCAGGGGGCGCCATCGCGCGGCTTGCCGCCGGCGTATGCTTCGAGACCGAGGAGGGTTCAGATGCTCCCCATGGTCATTGCGCTCATAGCGACCGTCGTCCTGCTCGTCTGGATGGGATTCTTCATGATGGGCTCGCTGCCACTGCTGGTGCTCAAGCACGACACGCCGCTGGATTCGCGCTTCATCCGAGGTCTTTTCAACGTCTACTACGTTGCCGTGGTGCTGACCGCGAGCGCGGCAGCACTCAGCTACGCGTGGGCCGGCAAGCCCGCCTTTGCCCTCGGCATGGCATTCATCGCAGCCTTGGCGTTTGCGCTGCGCCGCTGGATCATCATCCCGCGCATGGACATGCTGCGGCACACGATCCCGGTCGCCGACACTTCGATCTTCAGGTTCCGCCGGCTCCACGTCGCCGGGATGATGCTCAACGTGGCGCAGTTGGCCACGGTGGCCTGGGCCTTGACGCGGTTGGGTCTTTGACTGCGCGTGGAGGATTCTCCTGAAGTATGTGCAGGCAAGCCACAAGGCCATCAACCGGGCGAGCTGACGGGCCTCTCATCCGGTTTGCGAAATAGGATCACAAGTCCGGAGATCAGGAAGTACACGGCGCCAACCGTCGCATAGCCGCTGAGCGTCCGGACGACCGGTGTACCGGCGCCTTGCTGTGCGATGAAGAAGCCGCCGGCAAGCGCAGACTGCGCGCCGCTCAGCATCATGGCCCATTGCCCACGATCGCTCTTGCGGCGGCGAATGGCCGTCGCCAGCTGCAGGAGACCTGAAGCAATGGCCCAGATCCCGAAGATGACCAGGACGATCTGGTGCCCGAGCACGAGGGAGCCCGTGACCGCAGCTGCGACGATCGTGCTGATCCAGGCGTTCAACACTTGAGTCGGATTGGCTTTGGTGCCGCCCGCCATCCTGGCGTCCAGCAGGTTCGCCAGCGCGTCCCATGCAGGGTAGACGATCAGCAGGGCGGCCGTCGCGACGGCCGATTGCCTGGCCGTGGCGAAGGCCAGCGCGACCCATGCGAAGGAGAAGGCCGCACGGATGAAGTAGAGCTTGCGCAGCCAGGCGGCCCGCTGAAGATGAGGCTGGATGATGTCGGACATGGATGTGGGGCGAAGGCCGTGGGGATGAGAGCTTTCCGCGCATCGAGCGAGGCGGATGCAACGATTCTTGTCCTGCGCCGCTGGTTGCGGTATCGGTCGGATGACCGACAGGCACCGCACGAAGACTGTGCGATGCTATGCGCCCGCCACAGGGATCCCATGCCTGAAGACACGACCATCACCGTTTTTGACGCGGCCCGCGCGCTGGCCTTCATCGGCGATCTGAGCATGGGCCAGCCGATCGACCATTCCCTGCGTACGGCCTGGCTGGCGGGGATGATTGCGAGGGAAGCCGGCTGCAACGCGCCACAGGTCGAGGTCGCGCGGCACGTTGCGCTGCTGCGCTGGTCGGGTTGCACGGCCAATGCGCAGGAGTTCGCGGACTTCCTGGAGGACGACGTGCTCGGTCGGCGAGCCCTTCTGGCATCCCCGCAGCCGCGGCTGCATCGGCCGCACCGCGCGCCCATCCCTGGGCCAGTGGTTGCCATGGCCCATATTCATTGCGAGATCGCCGGCGACATCGCGGGCATGCTCGGCTTGAGTCCCGATGTGGAAGCGGCGCTGCGCGCCATCTTCGAGGCCTACGATGGCAGCGGCATTCCCGGCGTGCTCCGGGGCAAGGACGTGCCCCTTGCGACTTACGTAGTGGCCCTGGCGAGCGACCTGGAGATCTTCAGCCGCCTCTACGGGCTCGACGAAGCCCTCGCGCTGGCGCGGGGACGCGCGAACAGCCTCTACCCGGACTTCCTCGTCGACGCCAGCTCACCGCACGCCCGGGAGTGGATGAAGCTGCTGGATTCTCCCGTCGCGCCGTGGACCGGCGTCGCCGACCAGCCGGCTTCGATGCTTCGGCGCGTCGGGCTGGAACTCGTCGGCGACGTGAGCGACCTCAAGCTTCCCTGGATGACGGGGTACTCGCGTCGCGTGGCCAAGTTGGCGCGCGATTGCGGCACGCAACTGGGAATGAACGAACCGTTGCTCCAACGCATGTACAAGGCCGGCTTGATCCATGGCATCGGGCGCGCAGCGGTTCCCAACGCCATCTGGAACGCGCCCGAACCGTTGCCGGCCTCGTCGATGGAGCGCCTGCGCCTCGTGCCGTACTGGACTTCCCGCGCCGCCGGGCAGATCGACGGCCTTGCGGCCGAGGCAGAGATCGCATCGTTCGCCTTCGAGCGGCGCGATGGCTCCGGCTACTTCCGCGGTCGCTCCGGCATGTCGATGCCGCTCGAAGGACAGATCGTCGCGGCGGCCGAGCAGTGGGTTTCGCATCGCACCCGCCGTCCGTGGCGGCCGGAACTGACCGAGGCACAGTCGCTCGCTCGCATGCACGAGGACGGCGAGGCGGGCCGCTTCGACCAGGAGGTCGTCACCGCGCTGCTCGCCTGTGCCCCGTCGGGAACGCCTGCAAAGCCCGCCGCACCTGCGCCGGGCGACCCGTCGCTTTCCCAGCGCGAACTCGAAGTCCTGCGCTGCATCAGCCGGGGCGACAACACGAAGCAGGTCGCTCGCGCGCTGAGCATCAGCCCGAGCACGGTACGGACCCATGTCGAACGTGTGTTCCGCAAGCTTGGCTGCTCGACCCGCGCGGCCGCAACGCTGAAAGCGTCCGCCAAAGGCCTGCTGTAGCGGGAGACCGGACGGCAGTGCCAGGTCCAAGCGCTGCCTGCAGCAAGGGACTGCACCGCACGGCTTTACTTTCTCGCAAATTGCAGGTGAACCACGTCCGGCGCCACGACCGCTTTCACCATCGCGAGGGCATGCAGGGCTTCGACGCCGTCGAACAGGCGCTCGCCACCGCCGAGCAGCGTTGGAACGAGGTGACGCTGCATTTCGTCGACCAGGTCGGCTTTCAGGTATTGCTGCGCAGCGAGCGCGCCGCCCGCGGGTGTCGTCGAGTGCATTCGCCCAGATCATTTGCGAGACCATACGAAACATATACAATACGGGTATATTTCGTATAGAGGGCAAGCAATGGGCATCGTGAAGATTTCGGACCTGATGCATGAGAACCTGCGGGTGGCGGGGAATGCCCTGAGCAGGTCCATCAATGCACAGGCAGAGCACTGGATGCGGGTCGGCATGCTGACCGAGATGCATCCGGAACTGGACTACCGGGAAATCTGCCAGCTGCTGATACAGGCCGAACTCGCGGGCGGCCTGGACATTGCCGCGGCTGTCACCAGCCAGCCCGGCAAGCCCCGCGGATCCGCGACTGGAAAGCACTAGTGGTGCACGGCGTTCCCATCAGGTCCGCCGAGGAGCTCGCGATGGCACGGCGCGCCGGCAGGCTTGCCGCGGAGGTTCTGGACATGGTCGGGCCCCACGTGGTGCCGGGGGTGAGCACGGAGACGCTCGACCGGATCTGCCACGACCACATCGTGAATGTGCAAGGCGCCATTCCCGCCAACGTGGGATATCAGGGATATCCCAAGACCATCCTCACCTCCGTCAACCAGGTGGTCTGCCACGGCATTCCGTCTCCGGCCAAGATCCTGAAGAAGGGCGACATCGTCAACATCGACGTCGCTGTCATCAAGGACGGCTGGTTCGGCGACACCAGCCGCATGTATTTCGTCGGCGCGCCCAGCGTGCTGGCTCGGCGCCTGGTGGAGACGACGTACGAGGCCATGCTGGCCGGAATCCGGCAGGTCAGGCCCGGAGCGACCCTGGGCGATATCGGCCATGCCATCCAGTCGGTCGCTCACCGGGAGCAGTTCAGCGTGGTGCGCGAATACTGCGGCCACGGCATTGGCCGGATCTATCACGATGAGCCGCAGGTGCTGCACTACGGGCAGCGCGGTGAAGGTCTCAAGCTGGAACCGGGGATGGTCTTCACCATCGAGCCGATGCTCAACGCAGGCAAGCGCGAAACCAGGCAATTGCCCGACGGGTGGACCGTCGTGACCAGGGACCGGTCGCTGTCCGCCCAGTGGGAGCACATGGTGGCCGTCACGCCCGAGGGATATGAAGTGCTGACGACCTGGCCGGGAGGCACAGGGAGCTACGCGCCGGTTTGACGCCTGGCCGGGCGAGGCTTGACTCGGGACGGTTGCATCGATGCGGGCAGCTCACACGGGCTCTGGCGCCGGCCCCACATAGCGCCCGCGCGGGCGGATCACCTGCGCCGTGCCCAGCTGCTCCAGGCTGTGCGCCAGGAGCCCGACGCTGCGCGCGGTGGCGAACAGGCCAAAGGCCGCATCGGCAGGCAGCCGATGGTGGGCGGCCATGGCGGCCAGCGCGACGTCGATGTTGGGCTGCAAGCCGGTCAGCTTCGCCACCTTTGCGATGAAGCGCGCGATCACCTTGGGAGGCTCGAACAAGGCCAGCAGCGCGGCCGCGCGCGGATCGCCGTCGGGGTAGAGGTGATGGCCGAATCCGGCCAGCGACAGGCCGTTCGAGAGGTGGTGGGCCAGCACCTGGTCGTCCCCCAGCCGCTCCACCTCGCTGAACAGTGCGCGGACGCGGCCCGAGGCGTCGCCATGCAAGGGGCCGGAGAGGGTGGTCAATCCGGCCAGCAGGCATGCGGGCAACGAGGCGCCCGTCGAAGCCGCAATGCGTGCGGCAAAGGCCGAACTGGTCAGTTCGTGATCGGCCAGGAGCACCAGGGCCGTTCGCAGCAGATCGGCCACCTTGGCAGGTTGCTTCCATCCTTTCGCAAAGCGCAGATGCAGCGGTTCGTGGCCGGGTGAAGCCCCGAACGCGTTGGCCAGCCGGCCCACCAGGTCCTGGCCCTCGGCATGCAGCACCCGGGTCAGGCGGCCCCCGGTGGAATGGCCGGCGGCCGCCAGGCTGGCCAAGGCGGCGAAGGCCGCGCCTCGCCCCGGCTTGCCGGAGCGCAGGGACGCCATGCAGGCGAAATCGACGGCATGTTCGGCGCCCCACAGGAGCTGAGCCGCATCTTCGAGCGTGGCGGTGCGGGCCATGCGCACGGCATCCCGGCCGCGGTAGTACGGCCGCCCGCGGGAGAACGCGCACAGGGCCGTGGGAATGCTGGGCTCCGACCCGAACAGCGTGTTGGCGGCCAGCGTCTCGTGCTTGCGGCCGGCCTGCTTGCGCCTGGCCAGGCCGGCCACGTCCTCGGCGCGGTAGAGCCTGCGCCGCGTGTCGGCCGGGTCGGGCATGACCTCGAGCTTGCCGCGGCTCACGTACGCGTAGATCGTCTGGGGCTGCACACCCAGCAGCTTGCACGCCTCGGTCATTGAAATCCAGGAAGCCATGGGCAGGTCGTCAGAGTCGATTTCTATTGATTATATGCATCAAGATTGACCGTACTATCAATCTATTCATAGCATAGGCCCAGCTCCGTGAAGAGCGTTCCCGAACAGCGATATGAAACCCCAAGTCCTTCAACTCAATCCGATCCTGATTCCCGCGATCAACGACACGCTCGCCTCGCTCTACACCGTGCACAAGCACTTCGAGCTGCCCTATCCGGAGGGCTGGCTGCGCCAGCATGGCGCGTCGGTCGACGCCGTGATCACCGGCGGGCACACGGGCATCTCGCGCGCGATGCTGGAGCAGCTGCCCAGCCTGAAGGTGGTGGCCGTCAATGGCGTGGGCACCGACGCCGTGGACCTGGCGTACTGCCGGGAACGCGGCCTGCCCGTCACCGCGACGCTGGGTGCGCTCACCGAAGACGTGGCCGACCTGGCCATCGGCCTGCTGATCGCGGCCTGCCGGAACCTGTGTGCCGGCGACCGCTTTGTGCGGGACGGCCAGTGGGAACTTCATCCGCAGCCCAGTGCCATTCCGCTCGCCCGCGGGTTCAGCGGCATGCGCATCGGCATCGTCGGAATGGGCCGGGTGGGCCGCGCCGTCGCGGTGCGGGCGGCGGCTTTCGGTTGCCCCATCCGCTACACCGACCTGCATGCCATGGACGACGTCGCGTACGGCTTCACACCGCGCCTGGTGGACCTGGCGCGCGAGTCGGACGCGCTGGTGCTGTGCGCCGCCGCGGACCGCGCCGAAGGCATCGTCGATGCGGCCGTGCTCGATGCGCTGGGGCCGCGCGGCTTCCTGGTCAACGTGGCGCGCGGCCGGCTCGTGAACGAAGCCGACCTCACGCAGGCGCTGCTTGACGGCCGCATCGCAGGTGCGGGGCTCGACGTGTTCGTCGACGAGCCGCGCGTGCCGCTGGCGCTGCGCCGGTCCGAGCGCGCGACGCTGCAGGCCCACCGTGCCAGTGCCACCTGGGAGACCCGCACCGCCATGGCCGAGATGGTGCTGGCGAGCGTCGCCCAGGCCCTGGCCGGCGAGCGCCCGGCCATGAGCCTGACCACCTGAGTCCCTGCGCGCGCGGCCAGCGGCCGCACATCAAACCTATAAATGGAGACACCCTTGTTCATTCGACGCCTTGCCGTTCCCCTGGCCCTTGCCCTCTGCGCCATCCAAACACCGGGCTTCGCGCAGACTTTTCCTTCGCGCCCCGTCACGCTGGTGGTGCCGTTCCCGCCGGGCGGCGGGACGGACACCGGCGGCCGCGTCATCGCCGAGCAGTTGGGCCGGCGCTGGGGCCAGCCTGTGATCGTGGAGAACAAGGGCGGCGCCGCCGGGCAGATCGGCGCCGACTTCGTCGCCAAGTCCAGGCCGGACGGCTACACGCTGCTGCTGGGCAACATCGGGACGCAGGCGATCAATCCCTTGCTGTATTCCAAGCTGCCCTACGACGCCGACAAGGCCTTTGCGCCGGTCTCCCTGGTGGCCGAGTTGCCGCTGGCGATGATGGTCAATCCGGCGGTCCCCGCGAAGACGGCGGCCGACTTCGTGGCGCTGGCCAGGTCCAGGCCGGGCCAGATGAGCTACAGCAGTTCGGGCGCCGGCGGCGCGCCGCACCTGGCGGCCGAGATGTTCAAGGACCAGACGGGTGCCTTCATCGTGCATGTGCCCTACCGCGGCGGCGGTCCGGCCATCGCCGACCTGCTTGCGGGCCATGTGCAGCTGTCGTTCATGACCGTGCTGGAGGCCTCCGGCCACATCAAGGCGGGCAAGCTGCGTGCGCTGGCCGTGACCGGCGACAAGCGCGTGCCGGCGTTTCCCGACGTGCCCACGCTCGCCGAAAGCGTGGCGCCCGGCTTCAACGCGATCTCCTGGATCGGCCTGCTCGCACCGGCGGGCACGCCGCCCGAACTGGTGGAGAAGATCGCCGCCGACCTGCGCGCCGTGCTGGCCGACGAATCGGTCAAGGCGCGCTTCGTGGGGCTGGGCGGCGTGCCGCGCGCCACATCGCCGCAGGAGTTCGCGCGGCTGATCGACGACGACAAGCGCCGCTACGCCCAGATCATCCGAAGCCGCAAGATCACGATCGAGTGAGCGCGGCGCGCGGCCTTTCAAAAGAGACACAGACCCACCCCGAACAGGAGACATCCATGCAGCTCACATCCCTGGTCAAGATCCTTGCCGTCTCGGCGTCGCTGGCGGCGATGCCGTTCGCCGCATCGGCCGAGGCGGCTTATCCGGCACGCGCCATCAAGATCATCGTGCCTGCGCCGCCCGGCGGTGCGATCGACACCATCGCCCGCGTCGTCGGCGACAAGCTTGCGGTGTCGATGGGGCAGCCGGTGATCGTCGACAACAGGCCCGGCGCTTCCAACAATCTCGGCACCGACGTTCTTGCCAAGTCGTCGCCCGACGGCTACACGATCGGCATCGTCGGCGGCAGCCACAACATCAACAAGTTCCTGTTCAAGAACCTCGGCTGGGATCCGGAAAAAAGCTTCGAACCCATCGTCTACAGCCACGAGGTTCCACTGGTGTTCGCCATCTACCCGCAGCTTCCGGCCAGGACGCTGCCCGAATTGGTGGCGTGGATGAAGGCCCATCCGGACGAGGCCAAGGTTGCCACCTCCGGCCGCGGCAGCGCGCAGGAAATGGCGGCCGAGATGTTCCGCATGGCCAGCGGCGCGCCGATGCTTCTGGTGCCCTACAAGGGCTCGTCCGCCGCGCACCCGGACCTGCTGGCCGGACGCACCGCGCTCTTCATCGACACCCTCAGTGCCATCCAGCCGCAGGTGAAGGCCGGCAACGTGCGCGCCGTGGCGGTGTCGACGCGCAAGCGGACAAGCTCGCTGCCCGACGTGCCGACTGCGGACGAGCAGGGATTGAAGGGCTACGACGCCAACACGAACGGCGGGTTCCTGGCGCCGGCCGGCACGCCCAAGGCCATCGTCGCCAAGCTGAATGCCGAGATCAACGCGGCGCTCAAGCTGCCGGACGTGCGGACCAGGCTGGAGGCTGCCGGCATCGAGATACAGGGCGGCACGCCGCAGGAATACGCCGCGCTGATCAGGTCCGACCTTGCCAAGTGGGGCAGGGTGGTGAAGGAGGCGGGGATCCAGGCGGAGTGAGGACGGATCGGGATCGCGTGCAATGCGCGATGCCAACGGCGTGCAGCCAACCGGTCCCCGATGAGCTTGCTGGCCGGATTCGATCGGACTAATCTCGGCATCCAAGCCGCCCGCCGGCCGGAGGTGCCCGATCATGCAAACGCCGAATCCCGAAGTGACCGCGGAAGTGTTGCAGGCATTTGCCGATGCGTGGAATCGGCACGATGTGGATGCACTCATGTCGTTCATGACACCCGATTGCATCTTCGAAGCCTCCGCCGGCGCCGAGGCCTGCGGCACCCGATACGCCGGCGGCGCGGCAGTGCGAGCTGCTTTTGCAGAAGTCTGGGCGGTCTTTCCCGATGCCCACTGGGGGAACGCGCGCCATTTCGTCCATGGAGACCGCGGAGTGTCGGAGTGGACGTTCACGGGAACACGCACCGACGGAACCCACGTCGAAGTCCAAGGCTGCGATCTGTTTGCTTTTCGTGCCGGCAAGATTCTTCTGAAGAACTCCTATCGCAAGAACCGTTCGCCGGCTGCGGCCTGATCCTGTGGTTTTCTGCGCCGGGAGAGAGGCGAGCGATTGCTCGAACTGCTCGGTGGGCGTGGGCATCGCTTGTCGGGACGAAGTACTCCGCCGAGTTTGGTACGCTGCGCCTGCCTGCAGGCCCATCCGAGCCACTTCGTCGCACGATCGGTGCTTGCCGACGGAAGCCTGACCCGAAGCGGAACCCAGTCCTCGACTCGGACGGTTGCCCCTGCATCCCCTACACATCGCAACCAGGAGATTCCCTTGAAAAAAAACATCGGCATGATCGGCATCGGCATGATGGGCCACGGCATTGCCACCAACATCGCCAAGCACGGCTACCCGCTGGCCGTGCTCGAGCACGCCGGCAACCAGCCGCTGGACGCGCTCAAGGCCACCGGCGCGCGCAGCTTCACGCGGGCGGCCGACCTGGCTGCGCAGTCCGACATCGTCATCCTCGTGCTCACGGGCTCGCCCCAGGTCGAGGCCGTGCTCACGGGCGAAGGCGGCGTGCTGCAGGGTTTGCGCCCGGGCAGCATCGTCATCGACTGCTCCACCGCGATTCCGGCCTCCACGCTGCGCATGGCCCAGGCCGTGCAGGCCGCGGGCAGCCGCTTCCTGGACACGCCGATGACGCGTACGCCCAAGGAAGCGGCCGAAGGCCGGCTCAACCTGCTGGTCGGCGGCGATGCGGCTCTGCTCGAGGAATGCCGTCCGCTGCTGTCGTGCTTTGCCGAGAACATCCTGCACGCGGGCCCGGTGGGCGCGGGCCATGGCATGAAGCTGCTGCACAACTTCGTCTCGCTGGGCACGGTGGCGCTGATCGCCGAGGCGGCCGCCTGTGCCGGCCAGCACGGCGTGGCGCCCGAGATGTTCGTGGAGATCCTGGCCAAGGGCGGCGGCGGCGGCGTGGCGCTGGAGCGGCTGCGGCCCTACCTGACGGCCAAGGACACATCGAGCCTGCGCTTTTCGATCGCCAATGCGAGCAAGGACCTCGGCTACTACAACACCATGGCGGGCGATGCCGGTGCGCACCGCGACATTGCGGCGGCGGTGCTGCAGACGCTGCAGCATGCGCAGGGCCTGGCGCCCGAGGCCCTGGTGCCCGAACTGGCTGACCTGCTGGCCCGGCGCTGAGCGCCAGCGGCCGCCGGCATTTCACCGGCGGCGGTCCGCGGGCTTGGCGCGGAAGTCCGGCGAGCGGGCGACCACCGCGCGGATCTCCTGCATCAGTGCGCTCGCACCGGGCGAGGGGAACGCACCGAGGCGCTGGGTGAGGCCGATCTCGCGCCGCGTCTCGTCGAGCGGAAAGTCGAGCACCACCAGGCTGGCGTTGCGGATCTCGTGGCGCAGCTGGTGGGCCGAGATCGCGGTCAGCATGTCGCTTTCGAGCAGCAGGCCGCGCAGCACGGCGAGGTCGCCGGTCTCCACGGCGGGAACCGGCGGCGCCTCGCGCGCGGCCGAGAAAAAGCGCTCGAGCAGCTCGCGCGACGGCGTGCCCTGCCGCGAGAGCGCCCAGGTCGCCTGCCGCAGCGCATCGAAGTCGACGCGCGCGGCGCGCGCCAGCGGATGGCCGGCGCGCGCGATCACCGAGATGCGGTCTTCGAACAGCGCTTCCTGCTGCAGGTCGCGCGCCTCGGCGCCGCTGCGCAGCGCGCCGAGGATGAAGTCGATGTCGCCGCTGCGCAGCGATGCCGCCAGTGCGTCGTAAGGGCTTTCGACCGTGGCGACGTGCAGCCCCGGATGGCGCGCCAGCAGCGAGGCGATCGCTTGCGGCAGTATCTGCGTGCGGCCGAGCGGCAGCGCTCCCACGTTCACGCTGCCCTGCAGCATGCCTTCGCTGGCCGCGATGTCGGGGCCGATGTGGCGCAGCTCCGCGAGCACGCGCTTGAAATGGAAGGCCACGATCTCGCCGGCCGGCGTGGGCACGAGACCGCGCGTCCTGCGCTCGAGCAGCGCGACGCCGAGCCCGCCTTCGAGGTCCTTCAGCGCGCTGCTGATCGCCGGCTGCGTGATGCCGAACTCGCGCGCGACCGCCGGCATGTTGCGCTTCTCCACAAGGCTCGCGATCACCGCCAGGCGGCGGCCGTTGAGGATCGACGCGAACGGCGAATGCACGTCGGCCGAGGTGCCGATGCCGCCGCGCGCGACGAGCTGGGCGCGCGCATCCTCGAACTCGCGCTCGATGCGGCGAGCGCGCAGCAGCACCAGGTCGCCGTAGGAGTTCAGCGCCATGCCGCGCGGGCCGCGGTCGAACAGCGGACGCCCGAGCGCGCCTTCGAGCTCGGAAATGGAGCGCGTCACGCCCGAGGCGACGCGGAACAACTGCTCGTCCGCGGCCCTGGCGATGCTGCCGGCCGCCGCCACGGCCGTGAACGCGCGCACGTGCCGCAGGTTGAGGCCCAGCGCATGCGCGTGCGTGCGGTCGATCACTTTGTCTTGCAGCTGGCGTCGGCCCGTCATTCCAGAGGTGCCGGGGCGCGAGCCCTGGCCGATAAGAAAGTCTGATGGTAGGGCAAGCCGAACTCACGCCACGCGGCGGCCTCCGGAACCACACTTGACGCAAGGGCCGGCGCACTCGCCATGCAGGCCGGCAAGTCACCACCAGCCACCAACGGAACCGCCCCATGATCATCGACTGCCACGGCCACTACACCACGGCACCCAAGGCGCTGGAGAACTGGCGCAGCCAGCAGATCGCGGGCCTGAAGGACCCCGCGCTGAAGCCCCGCGCCGCCGACCTGAAGATCAGCGACGACGAGCTGCGCGAGTCGATCGAGGGCAACCAGCTGCGCCTCATGAAGGAGCGCGGCAGCGACCTGACGATCTTCAGCCCGCGCGCGAGCTTCATGGCCCACCACATCGGCGACTTCGAGACCTCGTCGACATGGGCCGCCATCTGCAACGAGCTGTGCTTTCGCGTGAGCGAGCTGTTCCCCCACCATTTCATCGGCGCGGCCATGCTGCCGCAGTCGCCGGGCGTGGACCCGCGCAGCTGCATTCCGGAGCTGGAACGCTGCGTGCGGGAGTATGGCTTCGTCGCCATCAACCTCAATCCCGATCCCTCGGGTGGGCACTGGACCTCGCCGCCCCTGTCGGACCGCCATTGGTACCCGCTCTACGAGAAGATGGTCGAGCACGACATTCCGGCCATGGTGCATGTGAGCACGAGCTGCAACGCCTGCTTCCACACCACCGGCGCGCATTACCTGAATGCCGACACCACGGCTTTCATGCAGTGCCTCACGTCAGACCTGTTCACCGACTTTCCGAGTTTGCGCTTCGTGATCCCGCATGGCGGCGGCGCAGTGCCCTACCACTGGGGGCGCTTCCGCGGCCTCGCGCAGGAGATGAAGAAGCCGCTGCTCAAGGACCACCTGCTCAACAACATCTTCTTCGACACCTGCGTGTACCACCAGCCGGGCATCGACCTGCTGACGCGCGTGATCCCGGTCGACAACATCCTGTTCGCGAGCGAAATGATCGGCGCGGTGCGCGGCATCGACCCCGAGACCGGCTTCTTCTACGACGACACGCGCCGCTACATCGACGCCACGCCCATGCTCGACGCCGAGGCGCGCCACAAGGTGTTCGAAGCCAATGCACGCCGCGTGTACCCGCGCCTGGACCGCGCACTCATCGCCAAGGGGCTCTGATCTCATGACTTTTTCTTCCTCCAATACTCTCCAGCAGATCGGCGTAGTCCATCGCAAGGTGGCGCGCGCGGACGCCGCCGCGGTCGAGAAGCTCTCGCGCTTCGGCGTGTCCACCGTGCACGAGGCGCTCGGCCGGCTTGGGCTGATGCAGCCGCGCATCCGTCCGATCCATCCCGATGCGCACTTCTGCGGCCCGGCCGTCACGGTGCTGCTGCAGCCCGGCGACAACTGGATGCTCCACGTGGCGGCCGAGCAGATCCAGCCTGGCGACGTGGTGGTGGCGGCCTGCACCAGCGACAGCACCGACGGCTTCTTCGGCGACCTGCTCGCCACCTCCTTCAAGGCGCGCGGGTGCAAGGGCCTGGTGATCGACGGCGGCGTGCGCGACGTGCGCGACCTCAACGCGATGGGCTTTCCCGTGTTCAGCCGCGCCATCCATTCGAAGGGCACGATCAAGGCCACGCTCGGCTCGGTCAACGTGCCCGTGGTGTGCGCCGGCGCGCTGGTGCATCCGGGCGACGTGGTGGTGGCCGACATCGACGGCGTGGTGGTGGTGCCGGCCGCGCGCGCACAGCAGGTGGCCGACGCCGCCGAAGCGCGCGAGGCCAACGAAACGGCCAAGCGCGCGCGCTTCGCGGCCGGCGAGCTCGGGCTCGACATGTACGCCATGCGCGAGCCGCTGGCCAAGGCCGGCCTGCGCTACATCGACTGAGGGCAGGATGGACATGGCTCGCATCCTCGGCGCCGCGACCGCCGGCATCACCCGCCGCCAAGCCTGCGTCTGGTCCGCAGGCGGCGCGCTCTGGCTCGCGAGCCGCAGCGGCGCGGCCGCCGAGGGCTATCCGGACCACCCGCCGCACCTCGTCGTTCCGTTCACGCCCGGCGGCTCCACGGACGTGCTGGCGCGCGGCATCGGGCAGGCGCTCGGCCGCGCGTGGAACCAGGCCGTGGTGGTCGACAACGTGCCGGGCGCGGGCGGTTCCGTCGGCGCGGAGAAGGTCGCGAAAGCGCCCGCGGACGGCTACACGCTGCTGATGGGGCACATCGGCACCCTGGCCATCAACCCCTCGCTTTACCCGAAGCTCGGCTACCACCCGCTGCGCAGCTTTGCGCCCGTGGCGTGGGTCGCGCGGGTGCCGAACGTGCTCGTGGTCCATGCGTCGGTGCCGGCGCGCACGCTGGCCGAGCTGATCGCGCTGGCCAAGGCCAGGACCGGCCAGCTGGCCTACGGCTCCGGCGGCAACGGCAGCGCGGCGCACATCGCGATGGAATACCTCAAGCTGCAGACCGGCGCTCCGCTGCTGCACATTCCCTACCGCGGCACCGCGCCGGCCGTGAACGACCTGCTGGCGGGCCAGCTGCAGGCACTCTTCACCGGCACGCCCGCGCTGCTGCCGCACATCAAGGCCGGCAAGCTGCGTGCGCTCGCGGTCTCGAGCCCGCGCCGCATCGCGCTGCTGCCCGAGGTGCCCACGGTGGCCGAGAGCGGCGCGCCCGGCACCCAGGATTTCGAAGCCGACCAGTGGTACGGCGTGGTCGCACCGGCCGCAACGCCCGCGCCGATCATTGCGATGATCAACCAGCAGATCAACCGCTCGCTCGACGCAGCGGAAGTCAAGGCGCGCCTGGCGGCCGAGGGCGCCGAGGCTACGCCCGCGACGCCGCAGGCCTTCGGCCAGCTGATCGCGAGCGAGATCGTGCGCTGGGAGCGCGTGATCAAGTCGGCCCGCATCACCGTCGATTGAACAGCAAGGAGACACGCACATGGACATCACACTGGGCATCGTCGGCTGCGGCGAAGTGGGCGGCATCTTCGGCCGCGGCCTGCTGCACAAGGAGGGCGTCAAGGCGGTCTGGGTCTGGGACCTGAAATTCGCCGACCCCGGCAGCGGCGCTGCGGCACGGGCCGCCGCCGAAGCCGACGGCCTGCGCGTCGCCTCGGGCATGCAGGCGCTGTGCGCCGCGGCCGATCTGCTGATCTCGGCCGTCACCGCGTCCAGCACCTTCGCGGTGGCCGAGGAAGCCGCGCGCCATGCGCGCGCGGGCAGCCGCTTTCTCGATCTCAATTCGGCCTCGCCCGGCACCAAGCAGCGGGCCGGCGCCGTGCTCGAGGCCGCCGGCGTCGGCTATGTGGAAGCCGGCGTGATGACCTCGGTGCCGCCCTACGGCATCCGCGTGCCGATGCTGCTGGGCGGCGCCCAGGCCGAGGCGCTGGCTGCCATGCTGTGCGCATGGGGCATGGACGCACGCGCCGTGAGCGAGCGGCTCGGCGTAGCCTCGGCCATCAAGATGAGCCGCAGCATCATGATCAAGGGCCTGGAGGCGCTGGTCATCGAAAGCTACACCACGGCACGGCGCTACGGCGTCGAGGCGCATGTGCTGCCCACGCTCGCGGAAACCTTTCCGCAAATCGACTGGGAGCGGCAGGGCGCCTACTTCTTCAGCCGCGTCGTGCAGCATGGCAAGCGGCGTGCCGAAGAAATGCGCGAAGCGGCGCAGACCGTTCGCGAAACCGGCTTCGAGCCCTTGATGGCGGCCGCCATTGCAGCCAAGCAGGACTGGGTCGCGCAGCAGGCGCGCACCGGACGCTTCGACGGATTGGACGCCAGCAGCCCGTGGCAGGACTACGCCGACCGCCTGATCGGCACAGGGCAGGGCGGCGAGAAATGACGGCGCCCGCGATCCGTGGCCTCTGCTCGATGGCGACCCAGGGCTTGCTGGAGGAGCTTGCGGCCGCCCATTCGCGGCGCAGCGGCGTGCCGGTCTCATTCCTGGCGATCGGCGGGGTCGAGGCTGCGCGGCGCGTGGCCGCGGGCGAGCCCTTCGACATGGTGGTGCTGGCCTCGGAGGCGATCGACGCGCTCGTCGCGCAGGGCAGGCTCGACGCCGCCGGCAAGGTCGACCTGGTCCGTTCGGGCGTGGCCGTGGCAGTGCCTGCGGGCGCGGCGCGTCCCGATATCTCCACCGAAGACGCACTGCGCAGCGCGGTGCGGGCCGCCTCCGGCGTTGCGTATTCGACCGGGCCAAGCGGCGTCGCCTTGATGGCACTGTTCGAGCGGTGGGGCATGGCCGGCGAGATCCGCGCCCGCCTGGCGCAGGCGCCGCCCGGCGTGCCGGTCGGCGCGCTGCTTGCACGCGGCGAGGCCGCACTGGGGTTCCAGCAACTGAGCGAGCTGATCGGTGTCGAAGGCATCGACCTGCTCGGTCCCTTGCCGCCGGAGGTTCAGATCACCACGGTCTTTTCCGCGGCGCCGGTGGTCGGCTGCGCGCAGCCGGCCGCGGTGGGCGCGCTGCTCGAATTCATGTGCTCGGCCGACAGCGCCGAGGCCAAGCGCCGCCACGGCATGGCGCCGGCCTGAGGCCAGCTCGGCGCCGGCTCAGCCGCGCGCCTGGATCATCTTCCAGCCATTCCCCGACGGATCGCGAAAGCCCGCGTCCACGGTGCCGTAGCGCTCCACCGGCTCCTGCGTGAACTCCACGCCCAGGCCGCGCATCCGCTCATAGGCGGCGCGGCAGTCGTCCACCCGCAGCACCAGCGGCGGCATCGCGCCCTTGGCCACGATGGCGCGCACCGCCTGCGCCGTGGCCGCGTCGAGCACCGGCGGCCCGGGCCTGAACAGGCCGAGCTGGAACGACGGCTGCTCGGGGTGCTGCACCGTGAGCCAGCGGTAGTCGCCGTTTCCCACGTCGGTGTGGACGCGGAAGCCGAGCTTCTCAACATAGAACGCCAGCGCCTCGTCCTGATCGTGCACGTACAGACCGGCGACTTCAATGCCCTGATTCATGGGATCTCCTGTGGTTGTTCGGGCTCGTTTGTACCGTCTGCCGCGAGGCGCCGCTTCTCCGAAACTGCGGTCGTCAGATGGGGCCGGCGGGCGGCATTGACGATGCAGACGGGCACCCGGCCGAGCTCGTGCGGCGTGGCCTTGCCGCGCGCGCGGATCGCGCTCGGGCTGCTGCCCGTGATGTCGCGGAAGGTGCGCCCGAAGGTGCCCAGGCTCGCCCAGCCCGTCTCGAAGGCGATGTCGGTGATGGGCCGGTCGGTCTCGCGCAGCAGCGCCATCGCGCGCTCGATGCGGCGCGTGAGCAGGTACCGGTGCGGCGGCGTACCGAAGGCCTGCTTGAACGAACGCGCGAAGTGGGCCTCCGACACGCCGCTCACCTGCGCCAGCCGTTCGACCGGCCACTCCTCGTGCGATGCGGCGTCCATCCGGTCCTTGGCGCGCAGCAGCCGCCGCAGCAGCGCGGGATCCTGGTTGATCGAGTTGATGGCCATCGCAAATTATCGGGGACGCGCCGTGCAGCGGCTGGAGGCGCTATCCTGCCGGGGATCGCAACTGGCGTTCGTATCTGTCCAATTCAGGAGACCCAAGATGATCAGCAAGAACACGATTTGCCTCTGGTACGACGGCACCGCCCTCGATGCCGCCAAGTTCTACGCCGAGACCTTCCCCGACAGCGCGGTGGGCGCCGTGCATCGCGCACCCGGCGACTATCCCTCGGGCAAGGAGGGCGATGTGCTGACGGTCGAGTTCACGGTGATGGGCATCCCTTGCCTGGGCCTGAACGGGGGACCGGCGTTCAAGCACAGCGAGGCCTTCTCGTTCCAGGTCGCAACCGACGACCAGGCCGAAACGGACCGCTTGTGGAACGCGGTCATCGGCAACGGCGGACAGGCAAGCGCATGCGGCTGGTGCAAGGACAAGTGGGGACTGTCGTGGCAGATCACGCCGCGCGCCCTGACGGCCGCGATCACCGATCCCGACCCGGCGGCAGCCAGGCGCGCGTTCGAAGCCATGATGGAAATGACAAAGATCGACATCGCCGCGATCGAAGCGGCCCGGCGCGGTTGACGCGTTCGGACCCCAACCCCGGCCTCGGCTTCATGGCGGGCCACAAGCCGCCGAACCATGATCACCCTGCACCACTGCCTCAGCGCACGCTCGTTCCGCCCTCTCTGGATGCTTGAAGAGATCGGGCTTTCCTACGACCTCAGGATGCTGCCCTTTCCGCCGCGCGTGCTGTCGCGGCCGTATCTCGAGGTGAACCCGCTCGGCACCGTGCCGATGCTGTCCGACGGCGCCATGCGAATGACCGAGTCGGCCGCGATCTGCCAGTACCTGGCTGCGCGGTTCTCGGCGGGCCAGCTGGATGTAGGTTGCGACGAGGCTGACTTCGGCCCGTACCTCAACTACCTCCATTTCGGCGAGGCGACCTTGACCTTTCCGCAGACGCTCGTGTTGCGGTATGCGCACTTCGAGCCGGCGCAGCGGAAGCAGCCGCAGGTGGCCGACGACTATGCCAAGTGGTTCCTCGCGCGCCTGCGAACGCTGGAGCCGTTGCTCGCCGAGCGCGACTATCTTTGTGCGGGCCGCTTCACTGCGGCGGACGTGTCGGTCGGCTACGCATTGCTGCTGGCCGAGCATCTGGGCCTGGCCGAGCGCTTCACACCGGCGGTGGCGGCCTACTGGGAGCGTCTGCAGGCGCGACCGGGCTTCAAGGCGGCCATGGCTGCGCAATCGCGAGCGGCCGAGGCGCAGGGTGTCTCTTCGACCCCTGCGCCCGACATCAGGCCCGACAGGCCTTGACGCGCGGCCCCGGCCCGAAGCGCCTATGCAGCTTCAGCCCCTGGCAGCAGTTGCGGGTTGTAGATCGCCTCCCACAGGTGCCCGTCCGGGTCCATGAAGTAACCGGCGTACCCGCCGTAGAAGGTGTCCGCTGCGGTTTTCACCACCTTGGCACCGGCCCTCGCGGCTTGCTGCATTACGGCGTCCACTTCGGCCTTCGACATGACGTTGTGCCCGAGCGTGAATTCGAGGGACCCGCCCGCGCGCAGCGGAAGGCCGGCATCGACCGCGATGCTCGAGCGCGGCCACACGGCCAGCTTGAGCCCGTCCTGCAGCTCGAAGAAGGCGACGGCGCCATGCTCGAACTCCCTGCCCACGATGCCCTTGGTCGGCAGACCGAGTCCGTCGCGATAGAAGGCGACAGCTCTCTCCAGGTCCTCGACGCCGAGGGTGATGACGGTGATTCTTGGTTGCATGGAGGTCTCCGAAGAAAAGGCGATGTGGCCCGGATCAGGCTGCATGCCCGAGTTCCGCGCGAAATGCGCGCAGTGCCTCGCAGGTTGCGGCGGGCGCCTCGATGGGAAGGAACTCGCCGCTGCCGCTGATGAGCTGCGATCGAAGATTCGCGGCGCCGGCCTTGCGCAGGCCGTCGGCATAGTCGTCGATGTCGCGGCCGCCGGCGTCGCCGCGCAGGTACAGGATGGGCGTGTCGATGCGAACGGGGCTCGCATTGCGTTGCGCGGCGCTCTCGAGTGCCCGGTACCAGTCGAAGCCGGCCTTCAACGCTTCGGGCCGCTGGTAGGCGCGCGTCCAGTCGTTCCGGATCTCGTTCGTCAGCGCATGCTTGTCGCCCGCGAGCAGGTCGTAGAAGTAGTCGAAATAGGCGCGTTCGCGTCCGCTCACCAGCAGTTCGGGCAGCTGCGGTATCGCATGGAACGCGAAGTGCCAGATGCGCGGCTCGGCGATGAGCCTCGACCACGGCGCAACGCCCGGGATGACGGTGTTCATGACCACCGCGCCGGCAATGCGTGCGCCATGCTCGCGGGCCGCCGCAAAGGCGAGCATGCCGCCGATGTCCACGCCCGCGAACACGATCGAATGCGCACCCAGCGATTCGGCCGCGCGGAGCAGGAGGCCGGCGAGCACATGCAGTTCGCACGGCGATGCGGCTGGCGGCATGCCAAGCGATCCGCCGATGCCGGGCAGGTCGAAGGCAATGGCGTGGGCATCACTTCCCAGTTCGTCCAGCACCGGGTCGTAGATCGACTTCGATTGCGGCCAGCCGTGCAGCAGCACGAGCCACGGCGAGCGCGGGTCGCCGGCACAGCGGTAGGAAAGGGTCAAGCCATCGATCGAAAGCGTGGATTCGCGGGCCATGGGTGCGTGCTCCTTCGAGAAGCACCGTATCCCTCGCGAAGCCCGTGCTGATCAGCCTCGTCCGCAGCCGGATGTAGGCCGTTTACTTACTCGCCTGCGGCCTCGCTGCGCAACCGTTCCAGGATCAGGGTGGCCGCCTCGCTCGTGCTGACGAATGCCGAATCGATGACGAGGCGACTTGTGGTCCAGGCCGCGTATTCATGGCGCGCGACCGCCTCCCAGGTCGGCGGAACGTGGCCCGGAATGTCGGCCTTCCGGCCCTCCACGCGCCTGCGGTGCGCTGCGGGGTCGGAACACACGATCTCGAGCTCGAGCAAGCCCGAGGATGTGTCGGCTGCCACCGCACGCCATGCTTCGCGGGTGACCGGGAGCGGATTGACGCAATCAGCGATCACCGACATGCCAAGCGCGAGATTGGACCGGGCAAGCTCGCAGGCAACAGCGTAGCCGGCGGGGCCCGGTTCATCGAGCGCCCTCGATCGGATGAGCGCTTGCTCGATGGTGTCGATGCGCAGATAGGCGCGGAGGAAGCCGGCAGCGAGTGCGCGCGCAATGGTGGTCTTGCCGATGCCGGGCAATCCGCCGAGAACAATCAGCATCGGTTTCGCCATGCGCGTGATTCCTCGGCTCAAGGCGCCGTCCGCAGTTGTTGCTCCCGCGGCCGTTCCATCGCGGCCGACGAGGGGCTGAAGCCCAGCCTGGCAAAGAACTCGGCGGCACCCGGCCGGCCGGCCCGCAGCACCCATGTGATGCCCTTCTCCGAACCCAGGATGTGCCGGACCAGCGCTTGCCCGATGCCCTGCCGGCGCAACGGCTCGGCGACCACCACCATCGACAGGTAGCCGTTGGAGATGCCATCGCCGATGGCGCGCGCAAAGCCGACGATCTCGCCGTCCGCCGACAACGCAACCACCGCCTGCTGCGATGCCGAGATCAGCCGGCCGAGGTGTGCGGCATCGGCGGTCCGGTGCGCCCATCCGCTGGCGGAAAGAAGGCGATGGACCGCATCGGCATCGGAAGCCGCAGCAGCGCGAATCTGCATATCCGCTCCTCGGGAATTGAATGGCATCGAGGGCGACTGTAGCCGCTCGCGCGGCTGCGATCAGTCCCGGTCTTCGCGATAGTGGCGGTAGTGCTCGCGGCGCTCCCATTCGCGGCGGCGCCATTCACGGCGCGCTGCGCGCCGTTCTTCCCAGCTCGGTCCCGGCTCGTAGTAGACGGGTGCCGGTGCAACGTAGGCGGGCGGCTGGTAGCGCACCGGCGGCGCCGGCTCGTAGTAGACGGGGGCCGGCCGCGAGTACACGGGCGCGGGCTCGTAGTACACCGGTGCCGGTTCGCTCACCACCACGCCGGGCACCGACACGCCGATGGACCAGCTGGTGCCCGCGCTTGCAGCAGCCACGCCGAAAAGAGCGCCTGCGGCAATGGTGCCCGAGAGAGCCAGCTTGAGAACGGTTCGAGGAAAGGTCATCTCGTCTCCAAAGATATGGGATTGCTCCCGATGCCTCTTCCAACGTTCGGCCGCGCAAGATCGCACACATCGCTTCGGTGAAGAACATTTCAAGATGTCACGCGAAAACCCCAGGAAGCCGCATGGCAGACTCTGCCCCTGCCGCCAATCCTTCTTTTTTGCCGGCATTGCCGTGCCGAAAGATCTTCCATGCTTGAACTGCTGACGGATCCCCAGGTCTGGATCGCCTTTGCGACCCTGACCGCGCTCGAGCTCGTGCTGGGCATCGACAACATCATCTTCATCTCGATCCTGGTCGACAAGCTGCCGCCCGAAAGGCGCGAATTCGCGCGCCGGACCGGCCTGTTCATGGCCATGTTCATGCGCATCGGCCTGCTGCTGGTGCTCGCGTGGATCGTGGGCCTGGTCGCTCCGCTTTTCTCGGTGCTCGGCAAGGACATCTCGGGGCGCGACCTGATCCTGATCCTGGGCGGGCTGTTCCTGATCTGGAAGAGCACCAGCGAGGTCCACCAGTCGCTGGAGGGCGGCCACGAGCAGAAGTCCAGCGCCGTCAAGGCCACCTTCGCCGGCGTCATCCTGCAGATCATGGTCATCGACCTGGTGTTCTCGCTGGATTCGATCATCACGGCGGTCGGCATGGTGGACGACGTGCGGGTCATGATCGCCGCGGTGATCGTGTCGGTGTTCCTCATGATGCTGTTTGCCGGCCCGATCGGCCGCTTCGTCTCGAACCATCCCACCATCAAGATGCTGGCGCTGGCCTTCCTGGTGGTGGTGGGCGTGGTACTGGTGGCAGAGGGCTTCGGGCATCACGTGCCCAAGGGCTACGTGTACTTCGCGATGGCCTTCTCGCTGGCCGTCGAGATGCTCAACATCCGGCTGCGCAGGAAGGCGGCCAAGCCCGTGGAGCTGAACCCGCCCCATATTCCGGGCGACTGACGCCGCTCGGCGCCTCAGCCCGGAATGTTCGGCTCGACCAGCTGGGCCAGCGCGACCAGCGACTCCTGCCAGCCCAGGTAGCACATCTCCGCGGGAATCAGGTCGGGGATGCCTTCCTGCACGACGGACATGTCGGTGCCGCAGGACACGGCCGCGAGCGTCACGGTGGTCTTCATGGTGCCCGGCAGGTTGGGATCGTCGAAGCTCGCGTCGTAGGCAATGCGCTGGCCGGGAACGAGTTCCAGGTACTTGCCGCCGAACGAGTGGCTGTGGCCGCTGCCAAAGGCGGTGAAGGACATGCGCCAGGCGCCCCCGACCACCGGGTCCATGCTGTGGACCTTGCCGGTGAATCCGAAAGGCGGCAGCCAGCGCTCGAAGGCGCTGGGCTCGACAAAGGCGCGGTAGAGCCGCTCGGGCGGGGCGCGCAGTACGCGGTGCAGGCGGACGGTATTGGTAGCCATGGCTGTGTTCTCCTGAAATGCGGAGGATGACCCTCCACTGACACGACGAACGAGGCTGCGGAAAATCGACAGCGAACTGTAGCGCCGTGCGATGAAACTTTTTTTGAGGCTGAAAGTTCGCAGTCTGGCCTGCGCGCTCTGGTCAGGCGGAGCGCAGAAAAAGAGCCTCGCGCTCTTCGATCCAGTGCGAGCCGTGCCCGTAGATCGCATTCTGAACTTCGCAGATCACCTGGGCCTCCCTGCGTGCCGCCGGGGTTTCGGGCACCCACAGCCCGTCGTCGCAGTGCTCGTCGTCCTCGTCGTGGACGACGCTCGAACGCCAGTTGACGCAGATTTGCTTCATTCGAATGGAGGCGGACGGGGGAGGGTGGAGTGCGGGCCGCATGGCGTGCTCTGCTGGATGGCGGCGATCCTACAAGTGCGAACCGGCAAATGCGGCAGGTCGTACAGCAGGGCGGTGGCGGAACCTGTGCGAATTTGCGCATTTCGCGGCGAATCCTGCGGGTTCGCGTGCCCATGCATACTCCGCGCGATGAAGAACCCGCACCACGACTGCCGCGTCTTCGGTTCTCCCTGGGAGGGCGTGCATGGCACCCGCATCTCGAGCCAACGCCGCTACGGCAGGCATTGGCATGCCACCTTCGGCATCGGCATCATCGACGAAGGTGCCCAGCGCTCGGCCAGCGGGTGCGGCGAGGTCGAGGCCCATGCCGGCCACCTCATCGCAACGAATCCGGGCGAAGTGCATGACGGGCGGCCGCTTGGCGGGCCGTTTCGGCGCTGGCGCATGCTGTATCTCGAACCCGCTGCGCTCCGATGGGCCGTGGATGCGCCCGCAACGGGCACGGCGAATGATGGCGACATGGCGCTGATCCGCCCCGTCATCAGCGACGACCGGCTGCGGCGCACGCTCGGCGATCTCCTGCGGCTGCTGGAGGCGCGCGCCGCCGCGCCGAAGCAGGCGCAGGCGGATGCATTGCGCTGCGAGGAACTGCTCGTGCAGACCTGCACCATGCTCGCATCGCGCCACGGCGCCCAACGGCTGCCCGTGCGTGCGCCGTCGGCCGGCATCTCGCGGGCGCGCGAAATGCTCGCGGATTGCCTTGCGCAGCCGCCCAGCCTGGGCCAGCTCGCGGCCTCTTCGGGGCTGAGCAAATACCAGCTGCTGCGGCGCTTCAGGGAGGTCCATGGCGTCACGCCGTTCGCGTGGCTGCTCCAGCAGCGCGCGGAAGTGGCGCGCGGCCTCATCCGGCGCGGCGCGGCACTGGCGGACGCGGCCATGGCGGCCGGCTTTGCGGACCAGAGCCACATGACGCGCGCGTTCGCACTGCACTTCGGCTTCACGCCCGGCGCATGGCAGCGCGCCTGGACGCCGCCCGCACGGCTGCAATAGCGTTCAAGACAGGCCGCCGCGCCGGCGACACACTGCGCCATGCATTCTTTCTTCTTCTCTCATTCGCCGGAAATCTGGCAGCGCCATCCCGAACTGGTGCCCGGCGTCCTGCTGGCCCAGGGCATCCACCGGAACGGCTCGGTGCAGGCGCAGGTGGCGCACTACCACGGCGTGGCGCGCGCACGGCTCGAAGCCGTCGGTTCGGAAGCCGATCTTCCGGAGATCCAGGCCTGGCGCCGCAGCTTCGCACGCATGGGCCTCAAGCCCACGCAATACCGGTGCGCCTCCGAGTCGCTGCTGCGCCGGTTCCGGAAAGAAGGCGCGCTGCCGCCGATCCATCCGCTCGTCGATCTTTGCAATGCACTGTCGCTGGCCTTCGCGATTCCGATCGCGGTGTTCGACCTGTCGAAGGTGGCCGAGGGGCTGCAGGTGCGGTGCGCCGACGGCACCGAAAGCTACCTCGCGTTCTCGGGCGAAACCGAAACGCCCGATCGCGGCGAAGTCGTCTTTGCGGATGCCGCGGGCTGCGCGCACGCCCGGCGCTGGACCCATCGCCAGAGCGCGCGTTCCGCCGTGCGCGATGAAACCTCCCGCGTCCTCATCGTGGCCGAGGCCTTGCACGCGGATGCCGCCAACGATGTGCGGCAGCTGCTGGATGCGCTGTCCCGGGCATTGGCCGAGATCTGGGAGCCGCCGGCCGCGAGCGCGCTGTTGCGGAAAGAGGCGCCCCGGCTGGCGTTCTGAAGAGCGGCCGTCTCCCGAGGCGCCCGGTCAGGCGCGCCGCTTGAAGAGGGCAGACGCGCCGCTCGCGTGCGCCACGTCCTCGGCCGTGGCCAGCAGCGCCGGGCCCAGCGCCAGCATGCGTTCTTCGGTCAGCCGCACCAGCGGCCCGGCGATGGTGATGACGCCGATCACCGCGCCGTTGCCGCTGCGCACGGGGGCGGCCATGGCCGTCATGGCGGGCGCGAACACCTCGTTGATCATTGCGAAGCCGCGCTTGCGGGCCGCGCGCAGGTACGCCAGCAGCGCCTTGACGGTGGTCGGCGCCTTCGGGCCGTAGTCCTCGGGCTTGCCGAAGCCTTGCCTGGCGACCAGCTGCAGCGCCTGTTCGTCCGTCATGGTCGACAGCCACGCGTGGCCCGCGGAACTGCAGGAGAGATTGACCGAGAGGCCCATGTCGGGGTCGTAGCGCAGGCCGCGCATCGCGCCCTGCGCCTTGGCGACGAAGGTCAGCTCGTCGCCGTCGACCACCGCCAGCCGCACCAGCTCGCCCGATTCGGCCGCGAGCCGGTCGAGCAGCGGCTGCGCCACGTCGACGATGCCGCTGTTGCTCAGGAAGCTCAGGCCCAGGGACACCAGCTTGATCGTGAGCATGTAGTCGCCGTGGCTCTGGTCCTGCCGCACGTAGCCGCAGCGGATCAGTTCGCCCAGCAGGCGGTGGGTGGCGCTCAGCGGCATTTCCAGCTCGGCGGAGAGCGCGGAAAGCGCGCGGCCTTCGGGATGGCCGGCCAGGTGTTCAAGGACCTTGAAGCTGCGTTCGAGGATGGCGCTCATGTCGTTCGGAAAGGTGGGGCAGGTGCAATGCTAGCTCTTTTGCCAAGTGTTTTCACTAGTGGAAAAGATTTCCACTTCGATCCTAAGATCGCGCCGCATCACTTGCTGGAGAACCATCTTGAGAAAGCTTCATCGCTCGCTGGCGGCCGCCGGCCTGGCCCTCGCGTTGGCCGTTCCGGCGCTCGCGCAGGAGGCGCAGGAACGCGTCATCCGCTTCGGCCACCTCAACAACGCCGACCATCCGGTGAGCTTTGGCGTGAAGCGCTTTGCCGAACTGCTGGCGGCCCGGAGCGGCGGCCGGATGAAGGTGCAGGAGTACCCGGCCTCGCAGCTGGGCAACGAGATGCAGCAGCAGTCGGCGCTGCAGGGCGGCGTGCAGCAGATGTCGGCGCCGGCCACCACTTCGCTCGCGGGCATCGTGAAGGAGTTCGGCCTGCTCGACTTTCCGTTCGCGGTCGGCAACTTCGCGCAGGCCGATGCGCTGCTCGACGGCCCGCTCGGGCAGGCGCTCGTTGCGAAGCTGCCGGAGAAGGGCCTGGTCGCGCTGGGCTATTGGGACCTGGGCTTTCGCAACGTCACCAACAGCAAGCGCCCGATCACCCGGCCCGAAGACCTGGAGGGCCTGAAGATCCGCGTGATTCCCAACCCGGTATTCCTTGAGACCTTCAAGTCCTTCAAGGCCAACCCGGTGCCGATGCCCTTCGCGGAGCTCTACGGTGCGCTCGAATCGAAGGCGGTCGACGGCCAGGAGAACCCGTATTCGGTGATTCTTTCGAACAAGTTCTTCGAGGTGCAGAAGTTCGTGAGCGCCACCAACCACGTGTATGCGGCCAACATCGTGCTGGTCAGCAAGAAGTTCTGGGATTCGCTCAATCCCGCGGAGCAGAAGATGATGCGCGAGGCTGCAGACGAGGCCCGGGGCTACCAGCGACAGGTGAGCCGCGCCGCCGCGCAGCGCGCCGTGGGCGAGCTCCAGGCCAAGGGCGCGCAGTTCAACGAGCTTGCGCCGGCCGAGCAGGCCCGCATGCGGCAGATCGCCAGGCCCGTCATCGAGCGCTTCTCCGCCAGCTACGACCCCGCCATCGTCAAGCTCTACAACGACGAACTCGTGCGCGTCCGCAAATAGGAAAGAAGCCACGCAATGAAGATCCTCGTCCTGCACGGTCCCAACCTCAACCTGTTCGGCCGCCGCGAACCCCACATCTACGGCACCACCACGCTGGCCGAGATCGACGCCATGCTGCACAAGCTCGCGGACGAGCTCGGCGCCACGCTGGAGACGATCCAGTCGAACCACGAAGGCGTGCTGGTGGACTTCCTGCACGCGCACATCGATGATGCGCAGGGTGCGCTGGTCAATCCGGCCGGCCTCACGCAACACGGCGTTCCGCTGCATGACGCGATCAAGGCCATGCCGTTTCCGACCATCGAGGTGCACATGTCGAACATTGCGGCGCGCGAGGCCTGGCGCGCGCACTCGATCATCTCGCCGGCCGTCAAGGGCACGATCCAGGGCCTGGGGCCGCAGTCGTACCTGGCCGCGCTGCGCGCGCTGGTCGAGATGCAGGAAAGGCAATCGGCCGGTGCCTGAAGAGAGCCCCGGCGGAACACACGAAGGAGACCCCCATGAAAAGCTCGAAGCGGAAATGGCTGGCGGTGGCCATCGCGGCATTCGCCGCATTGGCGGCGGCCGGTGCCGGTGCGCAGGTCAAGGAACGCACGCTCAAATTCGCGTTCCAGAACCAGACCGGCCATCCGCAGGCGCAGGGCGCGCAGAAGTTCGCCGACATCGTCGCGGCCAAGTCCGGCGGCAAGATCACGGTCAAGCTGTTTGCGGGCGGCACGCTCGGCGGCGACCTGCAGACCGTGTCGGCGCTGCAGGGCGGAACGGTCGAGCTCACGGTGCTCAACGCCGGCATCCTTTCGGCGCAGGTCAAGGAGTTCGCGGTCTTCGACTTTCCGTTCCTCTTCAACAGCGGCAAGGAGGCCGATGCGGTCACCGACGGGCCCTTCGGCCAGAAGCTGATGGCCAGGCTCGATGACAAGGGCCTGCACGGGCTTGGCTACTGGGACCTGGGCTTTCGCAATCTCACCAACAGCAAGCGGCCCATCGAGAAGGCGGACGACATCGCGGGGCTGAAGATCCGCGTCATTCAATCGCCGATCTACGTCGACCTGTTCAGCGCGCTGGGCGCCAACCCCACGCCGCTGCCGTTCCCCGAGCTCTATCCGGCGCTCGACCAGAAGGCGGTCGACGGTCAGGAGAACCCGAACACCACCATCCTTGCCTCCAAGTTTGCCGAGGTACAGAAGTACATCACCCAGACGCGGCACGTCTACAACCCGCAGGCGCTCCTGGTCAGCAAGAAGACCTGGGACGGCATGAGCGCTGACGAGCGGCAGATCCTCACCGAGGCCGCCAAGGATTCGACCGTGTTCCAGCGCGCGGCCTCGCGCAGCGCCGCAGACAGCGCGCTCGAGGCGCTCAGGAAAGCCGGCATGACCGTCTCGGAACTGCCGCCGGAAGAAATGGCGAAACTGCGCGCCAAGGTGAAGCCGGTGATCGACAAATATTCCGCATCGGTGGGCGAGGCCACGGTCAAGGAGCTGATGTCGGAGATCGACAAGGTGCGCAGGTAGCTCCGAGGCAGTCCGTCTAGCGGGACGCGGCGCCGTCCAGCAATTCAATCTCCTGAAGCAGATCGGCGAGCGCCACTCGCAGGAAGTCGAGTGTGGATTCGTCATCCAGCCGGCCGTCGTGGATGCGCGTGGCGACGTTCGCAATGGCGACGTGCTGCCGCACCACGGGCCGCGCCAGCGTGGCGGCCAGGGCGTCGCGGATCTGCGCCTGCGCGCGCACGCCGCCTGCGGTGCCCGGCGATGCGGTCGCGATCAGCACGGGCTTGCCCTTGAGCGGCGAGGCGAAGCCGGGCCGCGATGCCCAATCAATCGCATTCTTCAGCACCCCGGGCATGCCGTAGTTGTATTCCGGCGAGCACAGCACCACGCCGTCAGCCTCTGCAATCGCAGCCTTGAGCCGTGCCACGGCCGGGGGCGGCGCATCGCCGTCCAGGTCGGCGTTGTAGAGCGGAATATCGTTCAGCGCAAAGAGCTCGATGGCTGCCGACGCAGGCAGCAACGGCTGCAGGCTGCGCAGCACCGCGGTGCAGTGAGAGTCGCGCCGGATGCTCCCGGAAATGCCTAGCAGGCGGATGCCAGCGATGGGGGTGCTGCGTGTCATGGTGATCCCTTGTTTCCAAAATTCCAAGTTTATGCATAAAATCAACTCCATGCACAAACCTGAAGTCATCGCCAATGAGCCGCCGCTGGCCGAGCAGGCCTTCGCCCGTTTGCGGCAGGACGTCCTGGCCGGCACCTTCGAAGCCGGCGCCAAGCTCAAGCTCGACGAACTGCAGGCCGCCTACGGTTATTCGAGCAGCCCGCTGCGCGAGGCGCTGAGCCGCCTGGCGCAGGAAGGGCTCGTTCGCGCCGACGAGCGCCGCGGCTTCCGTGTGGCGCCGATCTCCGAAGAGGATCTGGCCGACATCACGCGCATGCGCGTGATGCTCGATGTGCCCGCGCTGCGCGAGGCCATTGCCCACGGCGACGACGCCTGGGAGGCCGACATCCTGGCGGCGTTCCACCGGCTCGAGAAGGTCGAGTCGCGCCTGAGCGACGGCCCGGTCATTCTGGACAACGACTGGTCGCAGCTGCACCGCGCCTTCCATCTCTCGCTGCTGGCCGCCTGCCCCTCGCTGCGCCAGCGCGTCTGGGGCGCGAGCCTGTTCGACCAGGCCGAGCGCTACCGGCGGTTTTCCGCGCGCCACCGGAAGACCGCGCGCCGCAAGTCGAACGAGCACAGGAAGATCATGGACGCCGCCTTGCGCCGCGATGCGGACACGGCCTGCGCGCTGCTCGAGGAACACATCCTGAGCACACAGCGCAACGTGGTCGCCGCACTCAAGGCGGCCCAGGCCGCGCAATCCTAGGGGTGCAAGGCCCCGTCACCGGAGACAGACAGCATGCTCAAGGTCGCACGACCCACGCCTTCGCATTTCGGCATCTTCGTCACCGACCTGGAGCGGATGGTGGCTTTTTATACCGAGACCTTCGACCTCACGGTCACCGACCGCGGCGTGGGCCGCACCTTCAGGAACCAGCTGGTGTTCACGAGCGCCAGCCCGGACCAGCACCACCAGCTGGTGCTGGCCTCGGGCCGGCCGCCGGAGGCGACGTTCAGCACCGTGATGCAGATCTCGTTCGTGGTGCCGAGCATCCAGCACCTGCGCGACATTTCGGCGCGCGCCGAGGCGCGCGGTGCCACCAATATCCGCGGCCTCAACCACGGCAATGCGCTCTCGGTCTACATGCTCGATCCGGAGGGCAACACGGTGGAGATCTACGTCGACACGCCGTTCTACATCGCGCAGCCGCATGGCGATCCGCTGGACCTGTCGAAGGACGACGAAACGCTCATGCGCGAGACCGAGGAGGCCTGCCGCAAGGACCCGAGCTTCATGCCGCTCGCGCAGTGGCAGGCGCAGTTCGAGTCGCGTTCGCCGGCCGCGCCCTGACGCACGCGCCTTTCACCCACCCGCACATTTCAACCGGAGTTCCCATGAAGCTTTTGTCATTTGTCCATCAAGGCCGCGAAACCTGGGGCGCCGTCGTCGGCGACGGCGTGGTCGATCTCGGCAAGGCGCGCCCGCAGCATGCAGGCCTGGTCGACTACATCGCATCGGGCGAGTACCTGCAGGCGGCGCAGCATGTCGAAGGACTGCCGATCGCGGCCAGGCTGGCCGACATCACCTTTCTTCCACCGATCCCCAAGCCCGAGAAGATCGTGTGCGCGGTGCGCAACTACATGGACCACCACCAGGAGGTGCTGGCGGCCGGCATGCAGCGCGAACTCTCCGAGCAGCCGCCGATCTTCCTGCGCGTGTGGCGTTCGCAATGTGCGCACAACCAGCCGATCGTGCGGCCGCACGTGTCCGAATCGCTCGACTGGGAAGGCGAGCTCGCCGTCATCATCGGCAAGGGCGGGCGCAACATCGCCGAGGCCGACGCCTTCGACCATGTGGCGGGCTACGCCTGCTACAACGACGGCAGCGTGCGCGAGTGGCAGTTCCATGCCAAGCAGATCGCTTCGGGCAAGAACTTCGAGTCGACCGGCGGCTTCGGCCCCTGGATGGTGACGGCCGACGAGATCGCGCCCGGCCGTGCGTTGAAACTCGAGACCCGGCTCAACGGCGAAGTGGTGCAGAGCAGCCACACGGGCCACATGATCTTCAGCATTCCGAAGCTCATCAGCTACGCGTCGACCATCTTCACGCTCGTGCCCGGCGACGTGATCGCCACCGGCACGCCGGCCGGCGTGGGCTGGAGCAAGAAGCCGCCGCGCTTCATGAAGCCGGGCGACGTGTGCGAAGTCGAGATCGAAGGCATCGGCGTGCTGCGCAATCCCATCGTCCAGCAGGACTGAGGCCTCCCGGACCCGGACCGCGGCGGCACAAGCCGCGGCCTTCATTCCACAACATTGGAGACAAGAACCATGTGGCACAGACGATCGCTCGTTGCCGCAGGCCTGGCCCTGGCCTGCGCGGCACCCTTCCACGGCCTGGCCCAGGGCTTTCCGGACAAGCCGATCAAGATCTACCAGGGCTTTGCGGCCGGCGGCAACGCCGACACCATCGCGCGCGTGGTCAGCACCGAGATGTCCAAGGGGTTGGGCCAGCCCTTCGTGGTCGAGGCCCAGACCGGCGCGGGCGGCACCATTGCCTCGGGCACAGTGGCGCGTGCCAAGCCCGACGGATACACGCTGCTGCTGGCCACGGGTGGCCATGCGGTGGCCGGCGCGCTCTACAACAAGCTCAGCTACCAGACGGTGGCGGACTTCCAGATGGTTTCGACGATCACCTACTTTCCGTTCCTCCTGGTGGTGCGGGCCGATTCGCCCTATCGCGGACTCGCCGAGATGCTTGCCGCGGCGCGTGCCGATGCACGGGGCGTATCGTACGGCTCGGCCGGCATCGGCTCCACGCATCATCTTGCGGGCGAGCTGCTGGTGAAGAGCGCGAACGTCGAGCTGCTGCACATTCCCTACCGCGGCGATGCGGCCTCGGTGGCGGCGCTGCTCGGCGGCGAGGTGCCGATGATCATCGCGCCGCCCACGGCCGTGCTCGCCAACATCAAGGCCGGCAAGCTCCGTGCGCTGGCCACCACCGGCGCGCAGCGCTGGAGCCAGATGCCCGAGCTGCCGACCGTGGCCGAGCAGGGCGTGCCCGGCTACGACGTACGCTCCTGGGCCGGCTTCATGGCGCCCGCGGGCACGCCGCGCCCGGTCGTCGACCGCCTGCGCGCCGAAACGCTCAAGGCCCTGCAGGCGCCGGCCGTGCGTGCGCGGCTCGAAGAGATGGGCGGCGAAGTGCGCGGCAGCACGCCCGAGGAAATGACCGCGATGGTGGCCACCGAACTCAAGCGGTGGACCGCCGTGGTGAACGATGCACACATCCCCAAGCAATGAGGACCCCTCCATGTCTTTGATCGACATCCGCAAGCGCAGCCTTTGCATCGAAACCATCTACCACGAGGGCGGTCCGCCGGCCGCCACGCCGCTCAGGCTGGCGGCTGCCTGCGCGGTCATCCACAACCCCTACGCAGGCCGCTACGAGCCGGACCTGCTGCCTTTCATGGCCGAGCTGCGCGCACTCGGCACGCTGCTGGCTACCGAGCTGGTCGAGACGCTCGGGCGCGACAAGGTCGAGGTCTACAGCAAGGCCGCGATCATTGGCGTGAACGGCGAACTGGAGCACGGTGCCGTCTGGCACGAAGCCGGCGGCTGGGCCATGCGCGAGGTGCTCGGCGAGCCGAAGGCGATCGTGCCCTCGGCCAAGGCAGTGGCGGCCACCGGCTACCGGCTGATGGTGCCGCTGCACTACATCCATGCCGCGTATGTGCGCAGCCACTACAACACGATGGAGATCGGCATCCAGGATGCGCCGCGCCCCAACGAGATCCTGTTCGCGCTGGTGATGGGCACGGGAGGGCGGGTGCATGCGCGCCTGGGGGGGCTCACCAAGGAAAACGTGTCCGTGCACGACGGGCAGCGATGATGAGCGCCACCATCAAGGCCGTCCAGCTCCAGGCACCCGGCGGCCCCGAGGTTCTGCAGCTCGTGGAGCTGCCGCTGCCGCAGCCGCAGGCCGGCGAAGTGCGCGTCAAGGCCATGGCCATCGGCGCCGGCGGCCCCGACGTGCTGATCCGCAACGGCACCTACAAGTGGATGCCGCCGATGCCGGCGATTCCCGGCAACGAGATGGCCGGCGTCGTCGATGCCGTCGGCCCCGGCGTCACCGCGCTGCGGGTCGGCCAGCGCGTGTTCGTGAGCGCGCGCGAGCTCGCGCAGCGCGGCGGCTGCTATGCCGAAGCCATCTGCGTGCCCGAAGCCGCGCCTTTCGTGCTCCCCGACGCGATCCGCTTCGAGGACGCCGTGAGCCTGGGCAACTTCCAGCTCGCGCTGGCCATGCTGTCGAGCAATGGCAACCTGCCCGCCCGATCGGTCCTGATTCCCGGCGCGGCCGGCGGCGTGGCCACGGCGCTGGTGCAGGTGGCCCGGGACCGCGGCCTGCGCGTGATCGGCACCGCCTCCACGCCGCAGAAGCGGGAATTCGCACAGGCCAACGGCGCGCACGAGGTGATCGAGAGCGAACCGCGGGGCCTGACCGAGAAGGTCATGCAGCTCACCGATGGGCGCGGCGTGGACCTGGCCTTCGATCACCTCGGCGGCGATCTCTTCATCGCCTGCCTGCGGGCCCTCGCGCCATTCGGCATGGCGGTCTCCTACAACATCGTCAACGGTCCGCCGACCGGCGATGTGTTCGAGGAGCTTCGGCGGCTGCTGGGCCGGAGCCTGGCCGTGCGTACGTTCTCGATTCACGCCATCGATGCCGACGCGGCGCAGCGGCGCGGCTTCATGGAGGCGGCCATCGCGCTCATGGCCGAGGGACGCGTACAGGCGCCACCGGCCACCTGCTTTGCGCTCGCGGATTCGCGTCACGCGCACGAGTTGCTCGACAGCGGAAGCGCGGTCGGCAAGATCGTGCTGCTGCCCGCCGGCTCGCCTCGTGACTAGCAGCGCGAGAATCCGCCGGGCGCAGCGGGCAGAAGAAGATCCGCACCTTGTCGCAGGACACATGGGCGCGCCGTTGGCGCGATGCAGTACGCGGCGATTCAAAGCAGCGCGTTCCTGAACAAGGATCGCCGGCTGAACGCCTTTCCCGATTCGAGAAAAACGCCCTCGCCGGTGTAGTGGATCGTCTTCGGATGCCGGGGTGAATCGGCGGCGTGGGCCTTCACCACCTCGAGGATGAAGAAGTCGTACTTGCCGACCAGGCTGCGGTCGTGAACGCGGCATTCGAAGCTCGCGTGGCATTCGCCGATGAGCGGAGCCTCCACGCGCTCGCCATCGACTGCCGTGAGGCCGAAGGCCGCGAACTTGTCGATCTCGGCGCCCGAGCTGTTGCCGATGCGCACGACTTCGTCGGTGAGCGGCCGCGCGGGAAGGTTGATCACGCACTCGCCGCTGCGGCGGATCATTTCGAAGCTGTGGTTCGCGCGCGCGATCACGCAGCCGACCAGCGAGGGCGTGAACTCGATCACCGTGTGCCAGCCCAGGGTCATGATGTTGTTCTTCCCTTGCCAGCGGGAAGACAGGAGCACGACCGGGCCCGGCTCCAGGAACCGGCGCACCTGGGAGACGGGGAAGTCCGCCTTGGTGAAGAGCTTCTTTTTCGTCATCGCGATACCGCGTCGTCGTCGCATTCGGAAATGCGAACGGTAACGCGAAACATCAGCCTCCGCTCGAAGCCGTGGCGCCCGCGCCGCGGAGAAAGCCCGCGAGCTCGCCGATCAACCGCTCGCGGCCGCGCTCGGGCCGGTCCAGATGCACATAGTGCGTGGCTCCGGGGATCGTGACGATGCGCACGCTCGCGGCGCGGACGGCATCGCGCGCGAAGGCCTCGGCGTCTTCCGGACGGCTCCAGAAGTCCCGCTCCGAGCGGACCACCAGCACCGGCGCCGTGATGAAGGAGGCGTCGAACAGGCGCCGCCCACCGGCCTGGTAGAAGCTGTCCTCGATCGCGCCGAGCGGCGCGCGGAAGGCGGGCGGGGTGTGGCGGCCGGACTGGGGATCGCTGCGCAATGCGGCGTCGGCGTAGGCCCTGGCGATCTCGGGGGCGCGCCAGGCGGCCTTGTCGTCCGACGGAATCGAGCGGTCCCACGAAGGCAGCAGCGAGGCGGCGTCGTACCGCGCATAGCCGCCCATGGCTGGCCGCAGGCGCTCGGGGTGCGCCGGGTCCGCGTTGGGCGAGCCCGGTCCGAGCGTGGGATGCGTGGAGGCACCGCCGTACAGCGCATTGAGCGTGACCAGGCGCCCGACCCGCTCGGGCCAGAGCGATGCGTAATAGGCGGCCCACATGCCGCCCGTGGCCCAGCCGAGCAGGTTCACCTGCGCGTTCGCATGGCGGCGCGAGACCTCGCGCACCACGGCATCGATGTCGCGTACCACCTCGTTCGCGCGCGACAGCGGACGGCTTTCGCCGGGCGGCCGCTCCATGGCGGCGGGCCGGCCGGAGCCGCCATAGCCTCGCGCATCCATGACATACACGGCCGTGCCCAGCGCCGACGCCAGGTCCGCGGCCAGCGAGCCGTGGGGCACGTCGAGATCGAAGGATGCGATGCCTGGCACTCGGGCGCCGTGGATGAGGACCAGTGGCTGCGCGCCCGAGCGCTCTTCCTTTTTTGCGGTGAAGATTTCGCGCACACGAAGGGTCTGCCCGTCGAGGGTTTCGACACGGAAGTCATTGCGCGCCGGTGCCGGGCCCGCGGCATCGGCCGCGGTGGCGGCACTGAGCAACACGGCCGCCGCCAGCTGGGCGGCTGCGAGAACAGGGTTGCGAAACTGCATTCAGCTCTCCTTGCGATGAACAGTGGCCATGTTCCCGCTACCCGCGCGATATTTCCAATACCATCTTCGTGAACGAGTGATCCACCGGACGTATCGCATGATTGACCTGCGCCAATTGCGGCAGTTCGTCGCTGTCGCGGAGGAACTGAGCTTTCGCAAGGCGGCCGAGCGCCTGCACATGGCGCAGCCGCCGCTGACCGCGGCGATCCGCCACATGGAGGAAGAACTGGGAACGGTGCTTCTCGAGCGGAGCAACCGCGTCGAGCGGCTCACGCCTTCGGGGCAGGTGCTGCTCGAAGAAGCCCGGCGCACTTTGCGCCAGGCGGAACGCGCGCTGCAGCTGACGCGGCGCGCAGCGGGCGGGCTGATCGGCTCGCTGCGCATCAGTTTCGTGGCGAGCGCGGCGCACGGCGTGCTGCCTGCGATCCTGCGCGCGTTCTCGCAGGCGCATGGCGAGGTCGATCTCGTGCTGCGCGAGGCGACCACCGCCGAGCAGCTGGCGGCGCTGCAGGACGGGCAGGCCGACATCGGCCTGGTCGTGCTGCCTTGTGCCGGGGCAGGCGATCTGGAACTGGTCCCGCTGCGCGAAGAGGCGCTGGTCGCGGCGCTACCCGATGGGCATCCGCTGGCCGTGCAGGCCGCGGTCGAATTGTCGGACCTGGCGCAGGAGCCGTGGATCCTTTTTCCGAGAAGCGCGGGACCGGGCCTGCACGAGCGCATCGTGACGGCCTGCCGAAGCGCCGGGTTCTTGCCGCGCGTGGCGCAGGAAGCCATCCAGATGGAGACCATCGCGGGGCTGGTGGCCGGCGGCGCCGGCGTGGCACTGGTCGCGCCGCCGCTGGCGGCCGCGGGGCGCGCAGGTGTGGCGTTTCGCCCGCTCGCCGGCAGGGGAACGCCGGTGGGCTACCAGCTCGCGCTGGCCTTCGCGAGGCGCACGCCGCTGGTCGATGCGTTCGTGGCGGTGGCCATGCGGTGCGAGATGCCCGGCGGCGCGGATGCGGCCGACGCGTGAACCCAGCGGAAAGTGGGCTGCTCGGTCCCGAGATGTCCGCCGCCGTGACGATCGAGCCCCGTCTCCGGCTCAGGCCTTCTCCGGCACAGCGTCGATGCACGCGCGGCCCATCCTGCCGGGCAGCCGGATCGCCAAGGCCACGAACACCACGGGCAGCCCCGCGAACAGCCAGCGCCTCCCAGCGCCGAGCCGAACACCACGCCCAGGTTGGCTGCCACTGCCGGCCAGCCATCAATTCGCCCATGACCAGACATTCGATGCTCAATATCTCCGTGGACTCCAAAATGGTTTCGCTTGATAGAGTCTCGTGGTCAGAGATTTCACTCCCTGCTGAGTTCAGCAGGATCTTGCAGCGTATTCTGCGCAACACGGTGTCGATGGCTTGAGACGCATGCGCAGGTGGCACCGCAGCTTGCGGAGCGTGCCGTGGCGTTGTACTTCCACGGCATGGTTGCTTCGGAAAGGTTGAGCGATACGCGACGGGCGCTCGTATGGATGTGTCTCAGTCCTCAGCTTCTAGATTGGATGGTCGAGTGCGCCACCTCCCATACGCGCTTCAAGCAATTTCAGTAGTGCCCGTAAGGCTGCGCTGTTGTGCCGGCGCTGCGTGTACGCTGCGTAGAGCCAGATGTCACTGGGCATGAATTCCTTGAGCACTGGGACCAGGCTGCCGCGTTCTGTGTACGGCCGAGCCAGCAATGCCGGCACACACACCGCGCCGATGCCGGCCAGTGCCGCGGCGACAAGCGTGCCTGAGTCGTTTGCATCCATGCGTCCGCAGATCGGGAGGTTGTATGGCTCCCCACCGACTTCGAACGGAATATGGGGGGCACCTGCTGACAGCGAGTAGGTGAGCACGTCATGCCATCGCATGTCGTCGGGCATTTGAGGGATGCCGCGCCTGGCCCAATAACCGGGCGTGGCGCAGAGCGTGAGTTCCACGCGTTGGAGGCGACGCACGATCAGGTTCTCGTCCCCGATGCGCCCGAACTTCAGGGCAATGTCGACGCCTTCCTCCACGAGATCGATGACGCGATTGCCAATCTGCAGGTCGATGTGGACATCTGGGTAGAGCGTGAGGAATTCGCTCAGCAGGCCCGGGAAGTCGGTTTGCACGAGCCCGTGAAGCCCGGCGACGCGCAGACGCCCGCTTGGGCGTGAGCCATGCGCCTGCAATTCGCTGTGCGTCGACTCGACCATCTCCATCAGTGGCGCGCTGCGAAGCTGGAGCAGCCTTCCAGCATCGGTCAATGTCACCGACCGCGTTGAGCGGTTCATGAGCCGTATGTTGAAGCGCGCCTCAAGCGTCGCGACATGCTTGCTTGCGCTGGCCTTGGAGATTCCCAGCTTGCCCGCTGCGCGCGAGAAGCTGCCGACGTTGGCGACCTCCAGAAAGGTCTTCAAAAGATTAAGCCCGTCCATGTTCGCACTTGCGCAGTGGAATTCCCGCTCGCCTCATATTTCCCTCGAGAAACGCTCAGGCGTGCGCTAGTGCATGGCATTCGCGAGCAGCTCATCGGCTTCCCAGCCACCCCCCAGCGCCATGAATACGGCGACTTGATCCTCTGCCAACAGGGCCGCGGATGTTGCCAGAGCGGCGTCACTGGCTGCCAGGGTGCGCTCTGCATCCAATGCTTCAAGCTGACCGCTCTTGCCGTTGACATAGAGGGTGCGCGCCTGCCGGGCGACGATGGCACTTTGATCCCGCGCGGCCAGGAGCGCAGCATGACGTTCCAGCTCGTGGGCATAGACATCGAGCGCCGTTTCCACCTCGCGCAGTGCCGTCAGTACGGTCCCGTCGAAGCGGGCAGCCGCAACCCGGGTGGCCGCCTCGGCCTGCGCGATGCGAGCGCGGGCGGCCCCGGTGTTGGGTAGCGTCCAGTTGATCAGCGGGCCCAGGCTGTAGCTGAGCGTTTCCCGGTTTCCAAATCTTGCCAAGAAGCCCGCCGAGCTGGCCGAGAGGCCCAGCGACACTTTGGGGTAGAGGTCGGCTGTGGCTATGCCGATGCGGGCTGTGGCGACGGCCAGGCTGCGCTCGGCCTGGCGAACGTCGGGCCGCCGGCGCAAAAGGGCCGCGCCGTCTCCGACCGGAAGCAGCCCCGCGAGGCGCGGCGGCTGCTCGCACGCGGCCACTGCCGCAGGGAAGTCGCGAGGTGCTGCGCCGGTCAGTGTTGCCAACCGGTACAACGCACCTTGGCGCTGGGCCCGAAGCGGCGGCAGCGCGGCACGCAGTTGTTCCAATTGGCCTTGCGCACGTGCAATGTCGATTTCCCCCACCTTGCCCGCTTGCTGGAGCCGCTCGGAGAGCCGGATCGCCTCCTCCTGCAGACGAACCGACTCCTGCGTGGCGCGCAAGCGATAGCCGCTTGAACATGCTTGTGCATAGGCATGTGCCACGCCGCCGGCCACGCGCACACGCACAAGATCCAACGCCGCCTGGGCAGCGCCGGTACCGGCCTCGGCGGCTTCGATGGCGCGGCGCAGTTGACCGAACAGGTCCAGTTGATACGACAAGGAGACACCCGCGCTGTATGTGCCGCGGCTGGGCGGCTCGTCGTCGCGCTGCAGCAGGCTCAAGCCCGACGCGTGCCCAAAGCCGGGCCCCCCGCTGGCTGTCAGGGTCGGCCTCTCATTTCCGTGCACCTCGGCCGCCAGCGCCTGGTCGCGTTCCAGGTTGGCCACGGCCTGCCGCAGGTCGGTGCTGTGTTCCAGCGCCTTGGTGACCAACGCGTCCAGTTGCCGGTCGTCATAGAGCCTCCACCAGTGCGGCGGCAGAGTCGTGTCCGCCGCATCGCCACCGGCAGATCGGAAGGTGCCCGCGGAGGCGGACTGCGCGAAAGACAGGGGGACAGGGGGCACGTAGTCCGGTCCCACGGTTGGGTGGGCACAACCGGTGAGCAGTGCGCTTGCCGCCGTGGCGGCGGCCAGGAGTCGGGACATGGCGTTCATCCGCGGTTTTCCGAAGTCCGGGCAGTCTCGAGGATTTCAACGGTGACCGTCTGGCCTGCCACCAAACGCGCGCCTGAGGACGACTGATCGAGTTTCACGCGCACGGGAACGCGCTGTGCAAGCCGCACCCAGTTGAACGTGGGATTGACGCTGGGAAGCAGGTTGGCGCTGGTGCTGCGGTCACGGTCTGCGATTCCGGCCGCGATGCTTTCGACGGTGCCCTCGAGCGCCGCGGCGCCCATGGGCGTGACTCGTACGCGGTCGCCCCGACGAATCCGAGCCAGCTTGTTTTCCTCGAAGTAGCCTTCGACATAGATGGAACCCGCGTCAACCAACGCCATCACCGGGTGGCCGGCGCTCGCATAGGCGCCCTGGCGCAGGTCGAGATTGGTCACGAGCCCAGCGGTGGGTGCGCGCACCTGGGTGCGTTCCAGGTTCAACGTCGAGGTATTCAACGCGACCTGCGCCTGCCGCAACGCCGCTTCGGCCGCTTGAAGTGCGCCTTTGGCCTGGTCTACCTTCAGGTGCGACTGCTCGCGAGCTTCCAGCGAGATTAAGTCGCCCAGGTCGGAATTGCGCTGGCTCTCGCGCTGCGCCTGGGCGAGTGTGATGCGCTGGTTGCCGATCGCGATGCGCTGTGTCGCGACGGCGGCCCGGGCCTGTTCCAGCGCCAGCTCGAAGCGGGCCTTGTCCACCGAGAACAGCAAGGCGCCAGCGGCAACGGACTGGTTGTCGTGCACCGCCACATTCGCGACCATGCCGGACACGTCAGGCGCGACTTGCACGACATTGGCCCGCACGCGTCCGTTGCGTGTCCACGGGGCGAGTTCATAGTGGTCCCATAAGCGCCAGCCCGCCCAGCCGGCTGCGGCCACCACCAGCACGGTGACCAACAGACGAACGACGGAACGGGCAAGACGGGAAGTCCAGATGGGCAAGGGGAGGGCGTCAGATTTCATGGATTGAAGCGGGCCGGGTTTCAAGACGAGGCGGTGGTTGCGCCGGTGAGAGAAGCCAAGGCGCAGAGCACCAGGACGTACAGCGCAACGTCAAACAGGGCGGGGTGCCAGATCCATCGGTAGGCACCGACGATGGCCAGCAGGCGGCGCGTTGCCCAGGAGCACGGCAGCGCGCCGGCTGCCAGCAGCAAAAGCCAGGGCAACTGCACGCCAAGAAGGTTGACTTCGATCATGGTTGGAGCGCGGCGGGAGCGGTTGGAAAGAGGTTGCGTCGAAGGCCCACAAGTGCCGCGACGGCAGGCCGCTCGGCGCCCGTCATCAGGGCGTCAAGCAACAGCCGATCGATATGCGGCAGCAGCGACGCATGACGCGGTGGCGCTCCTGCCACCTGGGCGCGGAAGACGAGCGCCAATTCCCTGAAGAGGCGGCTGACCGGTTCTCCCGGAAGACGCTCGCGATGCCGCTGCAGCGCAGCGATGTCTGCCCCCATGCGCAGTTCGCGGAGCGCGCGGTGTGCTGCGATCTGGACTGCTTCGGGACCGTCAGGAGCGACGCGCGGCGCCAACAGCGCGATCCTGTCGAGCATGCGTGAGGCAAAGGCGTCTCGGGCGGATGCGTCCTGCGGAGGGGCGGCCAGATCGGCGAGGTCGTGCCATGTCGCACGGCGTATGCGCTTGGCCGTCCAGTCACGCCCCACGCTGCGCATGAGAGCGGTGACGCGGGACGCGATCACCGCACCCACGAACAAGGCCAGGTTGGAACTGATGAAGCTCACCCAATCGGCGGTGGCCGTATCTTGAAGGGCGAGCGTTCCGGCGACGCCGAAGAACATGCCAAGGGCCGACAAGGAACTGGCCGGTCGTGCCATGTAGCACCCGACCACCAAGAACACAGGCGCGATGCACAGCACCAGCATGCCAAAGTCATGTGCCAGCGGCATGACCCCCAGGACATAGAAAGCCGACACGGGCAACGACCACAACAGCGCCGTGATGAACTTGTGCATGGCAGGCACTGGATCGTCCATGGTGGCGAAGAAGCTGCAAAAGACTGCAGCGCCCATGGCCATGGCGGATCCCGAGGGCCAGCCCGTCGCAATCCAGAGTGCGCACGAGAGGCAGGTGCCCAACACCGCAGTGATCGCCGACCGCAGCGCGAGCCCTCTGTCCAGGTGAAGCACCCTGCGACCCAGGGCCGCGGTGCGCTGCAACGGCACCGGGTTCCCGGCAATACCAGCGTCGATATCGTTGCGCAACGTGGTGCAGGCATCCCAGTGCGCGACCAGGTCCTCCAGGCGGGTTGCCAGATCGATCCGCAGCGCGCGGACCCACGGCGAAGCGGCCGGACCGTCCGCGATGGCGCGAAAGGCGGCGCGCGCTTCGTCCACTCCCGCGTTCGTCGCGCTCGGGGCCAGCCAGCCCGAATGCTGCGCGAAGGTCGAGCCGATGTCATCCGGCACACCGCCTGTGGCGGTGCATAGCACTTGCAGGCAATCCTCCACCGCCGAGAGCTCCGGGGTCAGGGCGGCCAGACGGTCTTGCAAGGCGCCGATGGCGCCCCCGCTCCAGCGCAGGGTGGTGTCAAAGGGCACATGCGTGGACAGCAGACGCAGTTGTGTGATGTCCAGGGCCAAGCGCTGGCGGTCCGCTGCAATTCGAGCCTTCTTGGCTTCGGCCGGTGCCTCGCGCAACAGGTCGGTGAGCCATTGCCGCGCATCGCCAAGTGCGCGATCCATCACGCCCAGCAGGGATGGGGCCAGACCGGCAGGAAGCGCGATGCTGTGGACCACGCTGGCACACAGGATGCCCAGCCCGATTTCAGTGACCCGTGCGACGGCCGTGTCGAACATCGCCGCGGGCGCTTCTACCAGAGGAAAGCCGATCAAAGCGGCTGAGTAGCCAGCCAGCATGAAGACGTAAGAGCGCGCGCTTCGGTCCAGCAGCGAAAGATATAGGCACAGTCCCACCCACAGCGCCAAGGCCAGCGACATGAGTTCCGGGGACCCGGACAGCGCAGGGACGAGCACCACGGTCGCTGCGCACCCCAGCAAGGTGCCCAGAAAGCGATAGAGCGCCTTGGAGCGCACATGGCTGGCCACAGGGTGGGCCACGATGTAAGCGGTCATCATGGCCCAGAAGGGCCGGGGTAGCCCGAAGCGGCTCGACAGGTAAAGCGCAAGCATGGCGGCGACGAAGCTCTTGAGAGAAAAGAGCAACTCCTGCCGAGAGAAACGCGGCAGCGCGATCATGCTGCACCCCGAGAAATCGCGCGAGCACGCTTCCATGGGAAACGCGAGCGCAAGCGCAAACCGCCGAGGGTGATGCTGGCAAAAGCGCGAAGCCATTGATGGGCGGGGCCAGCCAGCTGTGCCAGTTCCTGCGCCGGAATCGTTGGACACAGCGGCGTGCGGAAGCGCAGCGAGATCGATTCCGGCGGGGCGCCTTCTGCGGTACAGCATGACCGGCTCGCCGCGCCAATGAGCACCAGGCCGATGAGAAGAATGAGCAGTGGCAGGGCCGAAACCATTTCATTCTTGTTGCGAATCATTTTCATGCAACGATGCTAGTGACCGGCACTCGAGCCGAGAATTGCAAAGTTGGACGAATGACTTCTCTTTTCAGTCATCGCTGAGGCGGGCGCGCCCTGGCAACGATGAGGAGCCTGCACCAACGCGATCCGTTCTGGTTGGGCTTGGGGTGGGCGGACCTTGCCCTTCACCACGGCCGGGGTACAGGCGCTGCAGCGTGGCGGCCGTGTGCCTTCGATTCAGCAACTGGAACAATGGCCGCTTGGCCCATACGCCGATCTCACCCGTTTCGAGCCGAGCACCGATTCCAATGCAGGAACAAGCCGCGATGGCGGGAGCAACACCAACCTTTTCAATATGCGAAGTGCAGAATTCAGCGAACCAGGTCTGGACTATGAACCGTCAGTACCCGTGATGGCACTGCGTGTGGACGTGGCAGCGCGCGAGCGAGAGATTCCTGTGCACGAGCACCGGTCCGGCCAGCTCGTGATCGCACTGCGCGGTGCCGTCTCCTGCGAGGTGCCCGGTGCCCTGTGGATGGTTCCGCCCCAGGCTGGCGTGTGGATTCCGGGCGGCACGCCGCACAGCAACCGAGGAACGGCGAACGCGCTGATTTTCTACCTCTTCGTGGAACCTGGCGCTGCCCCCTTGCCTGATCGTTGCTGCACCTTGCGCATCAGCCCGATGCTCAGCGAGATGATCCAGTACCTCGCAGGATTGCCGCCTTTGTATGAAGCCGGCGGGCCGACCGATCGACTGGCGCAGGTGCTGCTCGACCAGCTTTGCGCGATGCCCACGGAAGAAATGTTCCTGCCGATGCCCGAGGATGCAAGGCTTAGAAAGATCTCAACGGCGATGATGCGCGATCCCTCCGATCGCAGGACCCAGACGAACTGGGCAAGCGAGCTGGGCATGAGCGATCGAACGTTGAATCGACTGTGCACCTCGTTGACGGGCCTGAGCTTTGGCCGCTGGCGGCGCCAGCTGCAGATGATCGTGGCGCTTCGCGAGCTGTCCGGTGGCGCGACCGTCCAGCAAGTCGCCTATGAGCTGGGCTATGAATCGCCCTCTGCCTTCAATACGATGTTCAAGAAGGCTTTTGGAAAGCCACCCGCTACCTACATCAACGACCGCTTTCGGGTCGGTGGATGACACGTGATTTCCGGTCAGCGCGTCGCGGACACCAGCGGCCATCCCATGGACACACTCACCTGTAGGCCCGGGCGTGGGTCACACCACCGTCCACCACCAGGGTAGCGCCCATCACGTAGTCACCCGCACGCGACGCCAGGAAGATCGCCGCGCCTGCGATGTCCTCTGAAGTGCCGATGCGTCTGGCGGGTATGTGTTCGGACAGTTCGTCGCCGCGGTCGCGCGCGTTGCGGTTCATCTCGGATGGAAACGCACCAGGTGCAATGGCGCTGACCGCGATGTTGTCCTGCGCCAGGCGCAGCGCCATCCGACGGGTCAGGTGGATCAAGCCCGCCTTGCTGGCGACGTAGGAGTAATTCTCCTGAGGATTGAGCGCGATGCCATCCGTGGAGGCAATGTTGATGATCTTCCCCACACGCCCCTTGGCCGCGGCGCGCAGCGGCCCGGACAGCGCCTTCGTCAAGAAGAAGGGTGTCTTCATGTTGAGATTGACCACCTTGTCCCAGCCGCTTTCGGGGAAATCATCAAAGTCCTCTCCCCAGGCAGCGCCGGCGTTGTTGACCAGGATGTCCAGGCTGGTTTCATGCTGCGCGAAGGCAGCGGCCAGGGCCTGGCAGCCGGTGACCGTGGAGACGTCGTAGGGCAGCGAGACGCAATGGCCGTTCTTCGACAGTTCCGAAGCCGTCAGATCGCATGCCGCGGCTTTGCGCGCGCTGATGTAGACGCGTGCACCTTGCGCCAGGAATCCCTCGGCGATCATGCGACCAATACCTCGTGAGCCACCCGTGACGAGAGCCGTGCGGCCTCGCAGAGAAAAAAGATCTTGCGTCATCATTGCAATGTCTCGGCAGTTCGGTGAGATCAACCAACCTCGAGGAGGGCTCGCCTCACGTAGGCGGTTCCGTCAAACAGCCGCCGAGCGGTTCGAGTGAAGTGCACTTCTCGGACCGTCCACTCGTCGTCGGCAGTGCGAGCCACGCTCGCAAAAATTCCGATCACACCACTCGGATGGCCGATGCGGATGCGCGTCGGGCCGGCATGACTGCCTCGCGCCTCAGCCGGAATCGTCCCTGCGATCTGTGCTGCCACGGAAAGGCAGACCGAGCCCCCGCCTGGAAAGGCCTTGTGCATCGCGCCGCCATTGAGAACCATGCGCGCAACAAAGTCGACCTCCGACGACTTGACGATTCGATCGCCGCCGATGGTTCGGTAGTCCTGCGCTTCGCTGATGAGGATCTGGTAGGGCGTGAGGGTTCCTGACGCTGGCAGGCTGCAACGATCGGCGGCCCAACGCCTGACTTCCTCGGCCATTTCGTAGATATCGGAGCCGAGCTGACCGGGAAGCTCCGTGCCGGTAACGCCCAGATCCGCGGCGCGGATGAAGACACACGCCGTTCCCACATCGACGATCGAGACGGGTATCTCGCGGCCGAGTTTGGAGACGTAGACCGAATCACGTGCCTGCCCGGTGGGCAGCAACCTGCCCGTGGTGGCACCGCTGGTGCCGGAGTAATCCAACGCGACCTCGGCGCCCTTGGCGGGCACCCCATCCACTTCGGTGTCGCCTTCCACGCGCGGCTCGCCGTGGGCACATTGCACCACCATGCGCAGAATCTTGCCGGTGTTGGTGTTGTGCACTCGCACGGTGGTGGCGGGCTCCTGCACGGGGATGAGGCGCTCCTGCAGCGCGTAGACCCCGGTGGCCGATGAAATGTTGCCGCAGACGATCTCGAAGCTCACGCTCGGCTGATCGATGCCGATCTGCACAAAGGTGTAGTCGATGTCTGCGTCAGGTCGCGAGGGCGGTCCGATGATTGCGCATTTGCTGGTGAGGATGTCGGCGCCTCCAAGCCCGTCGATCTGGCGCACGTCCGGGCTGCCGAACAGAGCCAGAAGGAATCGCTGCAGCGCTTGTGGATCGGACGGCACGTCACGCTGCGCGAGAAAAACAGCCTTGCTTGTGCCGCCGCGCATCAAGGTGACCGGAACGCTGATTTGTTCTTTCATTCGTTCAGTATGCGCGTGCGCAGGGCGCGCGTCCTTGCAGTTCGGCTGCTCTGGCTTTAGCAGAACTACACGCTTTGCACGCTTTAGGAAGGCTAAAGAATGCGCAGCACAAATCCAATGACGGGGCGGCCCTGGGTCCCCACACTTCCTGTTGCCGTGGCCATCGCCACCGGAACAGGAGACACCTTTGAAGATCATCAAACGCACGGATTCCCACATCCGTGACACCCCCGGCGGCATGGTGCTTGTGGCCACACAGGCAGGTGGGCAGCCCCCCCAGTTTCCGCCGATCGAATTCATTCACCACGACCAGCCGATCGAGGAGATCGAGCTCGGCCCGACCGGGTCCCTCTACAGCTTCACGGTGGTCCATCCCGGCAAGGACAAGCCCGCCTACGCACTGGCGATGGTCGACTTCGATTCGGGCGTCCGCGCCTTCGGTCGGCTTTTGTTCGATGGAAGTCCGCCGGCGATCGAAAGCCGCGTGCGCGTGGTGCCCTTCGCGCTGCCGGACGGCACACCCGACTACGCCTTCCAGGAGCAATGAAATGAAGCAACCAATGATCACCGGCGTGGGAATCACCGACTTCGGCCGCTTTCCGGAGCTCACCGAAGAGGCCATGGTCCAGTCGGCCATTCTTGGCGCCCTGGAAGATGCCGGCACGCGACTTTCCGAAGTCCAGGCGTTCTACTGCGGCAACGCGCTCGGGGCCATGCTGCCGGGGCAGCGTGCACTGCGTGAACTGCATGCGCACGGGGGCGCCGTCTACAACGTGGACAACGCCTGCTCCAGCGGCGCGACCGCATTGAATCTTGCATTGCAGGCGCTCAAGGTCGGTCAGTACGACACCGTCCTGGTGTTCGGAATGGACCATCTGAGCGGTCTGGGAGGCGGGCCGCTGCAGCTGAGCCAGCAAGACTGGAACAACAGGCGGGGGATGATCATGCCCGCCTTGTACGCCATGCGCGCTCGGCGATACGTGCACGACCACGGGCTCAAGCTCGAGACGCTCGCGGATATCTCCGTGAAGAACCGAAAGCACGGTGTTCTCAATCCCATCGCCAAGTTTGCAAAGCTGGCGACCCGCGAGGAGATTCTTGCGTCCCGTCCCGTGGCCGAGCCGCTCACGCTGCTGCAGTGCTGTCCCGCCGTGGTCGACGGTGCAGCGGCCCTCGTGCTCAGCACCAAGCCTACCCGAGGCGTCGCAAAGCCGGTTCAGGTCCTGGCGTCCGTGGTGCAGTCCGGCTTGTTCGAAACCACCCCGGTCGATATGACGGAAGCCGAGATCACGGCGCGTGCCGCCAGGCTGGCCTATGAGCAGGCCGGTGTGGGACCGCAGGATCTCAGTCTGCTCGAAGTGCACGACGCCTTCACTATCTCCGAATTGCTCTACTACGAGGCGCTGGGGCTTTGCGATCGCGGCGATGCGGCTGCGTTGCTGCACAGCGGTGCGACCGCCCTGGGCGGGCGGGTGCCTGTCAATCCGAGTGGCGGCCTTCTGGCAAAGGGACATCCGCCCGGCGCAACCGGTGTCGCACAGATCGTGGAAGTCTGCGAGCAGTTGCAAGGCCGCGCGGGAGCACGGCAAGTGCAGGGGGCGCGCATCGGCCTCACGCAGGTGACTGGCGGCGGTATCTGGGGCGTGGATCACGCCGCCTGCGCCATCCATATTCTTTCGCTCTGATCGGGTCGACATGAACCAGACAAATCCAACCGCGCCTGCCTCGTTGCAAGGCCTCGTCGCCGTCGTGACCGGAGGGGCGAAGGGCATCGGCCTTGGCATCGCCCGCGAACTGGCGCAGGCCGGCTGCCGCATCGCGCTGTGGGACTTCGACGACGAAGCCCTGCAAACCGCCCAGCGCAGCCTTGCGAGTGAAGGGGTCGACGTGAAGACCTTCAAGGTTGACGTGAGCTCCGTGGAGCAAGTGGAGTCGACGGTGGCCCAGCTGCTGGCCTCCCATGCACGCATCGACATCCTGGTCAACAACGCCGGCATCGGTGGAGACAAGCTTGTTTCCAAGATGGATCTGGCGTTCTGGAGCCGCGTGATCGAGGTCAACCTCCATTCGCAATTCATTTGCTCCAAGGCGGTCTTGACCCAGATGGCGGAGAACCGGTTCGGACGCATCATCAATATCGGTTCCCGTGCCTGGCTGGGCAATCGCGGCCAGGCGGCCTATTCCGCTTCCAAAGGCGCCGTGGTGAGCCTGACCCGCTCACTGGCACTGGAATATGCGCGCAAGGGCATCACGGTGAATGCCATTGCGCCGGGCATCGTCGAGACCCCGCTGTTTGAAACGCTCACCGAGGAGGTCAGGCAGAGTCTTCACAAGACCGTGCCGATGGAGCGCATCGGCCAGCCGGAAGACATCGGTCGCGCCGTTCGATTCTTCGCGGAGCCAGGCTCCAGCTACGTCACGGGGCAGCTGCTGTACGTTTGCGGCGGACGCAGTCTCAGCAGTCCGTCGGTGTAATGAACCGATGCGAACCCAACAAGAACATCCAACGAGATCGAAGGTCGCATGCTCGCTAATGCATTGGGCGGATTGAAGGTGATCGACTTCACCCAGGTCATGGCGGGTCCCACGTGCACACTGTGCCTGGCCGACCTGGGGGCCGATGTCGTGAAGGTGGAAGCCCCCACAGGCGATCTTTCGCGAGCGCTGTCGCCCTGGGTTCATGGCGAGGGCGTTCCTTTCCTGGCGCTCAATCGCAACAAGCGCAGCATCGTGCTCGATCTGAAGCAGCCGACCCACCGGCAAGCGGCGCTGCGGCTGGTCGCGCAGGCGGACGTGCTGGTGGAGAGCTTCCGCCCGGGCGTGATGGAACGCCTGGGGCTTGATTACGCCACGGTGGCTGCGGCCAATCCGCGGCTGATCTATTGCTCCGTCTCCGCGTACGGTCAGCACGGGGCCGCAAGAGACCTGCCCGGGGTGGACGGTGTGCTGCAAGCCGTCAGCGGCCTCATGAGCGTCACCGGCACGCCCGATGGGCAGCCGTGCAAGGTGCCAGTGCCCGTTGTCGATCTTGTCACGGGGTCGTTCGCGACCATCTCGATCCTGGCTGCCCTCGCGGATCGCCAACGCACGGGGTTGGGCCAGCACGTGGAAGCAAGCATGTTCGCCAGCGCCATCGCGCTACAGCATGTGAGTTTCGCGTCCTATTTCGCAGACGGCCATGTGCCCGGCCCGCAGGGAAACGCAGCGCCGTATTCGACGCCGAACGAGGCCTTGCGTTGCGCCGACGGGTGGATCATGGTGGCGGCCTATCACCCCGCGCGATGGCAGGCCTTGTGTACCGCAATCGGTGCGCCTGAGCTTGTATCCGACCCGCGTTTCGCTGAGAACAAGGATCGGTTGCAGCACCGTGAGGCGCTGTTACGCCTGCTCGAAGCACGCATGCTGGCGCATCCCCGTGCCTTCTGGCTCGAGCAGTTCGCGGCCGTGGACATCATCTGCGGTCCGATCAACAACTATGCCGAGGTCGCGCAGTCCGCGCCCTTCGTCGAAGCGGCACTCACAGAGACCTTGCTGCACCCGGTCGCAGGTGCGTTGACGATGCCACGCAGCGTCATTGGTGCGGTTGGCGAGCGGCCTCAGGCGCGACGGGCTGCTCCAACACTCGGACAGCACACCCGCGAGGTGCTGGCCGAACTGGGCATGCCGCCAGCAAATATCGAGGCGGTCATCGCCGCCGACTCTCCTTCGAACTGAGACAAACCCATGCCCATCGTCAAAACAGTCCAGGATGGCGTCGCCATCGTCACCCTGAATCGACCCGAAGCCATGAATTCCATCGACCCCGAGTCGAACGAGCAGCTGCTCGCGATCTGGGACGAGGTCTCGAGCGACGAGGAAATCCGCGTACTCGTGCTGACGGGCGCGGGCGAGCGTGCGTTCTGCACGGGTGCAGATCTCAAGAAAACGATGCCGCCGGCCGACAGCGCAGCCCGCCAGGTCTTTCGCGGCGGCAACCGACATTCCAATTTCGGCACGCTGCGCACCGACAAGCCCGTCATCGCCGCGATCAACGGCTACGCCCTCGGCGGCGGACTGGAGCTGGCCTTGCTTGCGGACATCCGCATCTGTTCCGACAACGCGCAGTTCGGCTTGCCGGAGGTGCGCGTCGGCAGCATCCCAGGCGCCGGAGGCACGCAACGCCTGATCCGCGCGGTCGGCCAGTCGGACGCGATGTGGATGCTGCTGACGGGCGAACGCATTGATGCCAACGAAGCGTTGCGGATCGGATTGGTCAGCAAGGTGGTTGCCCTCTCCGAGCTGCAGGAAACGGCGATCAACCTGGCCCGCACAATGGCCGCCAATGCGCCATTGGCGATGACCGCGGCCAAGCGTCTGGCGATGACCGGACGGGAGCTGCCGCTTGCCGGTGGACTGGAACTGGAGCGCCAGGCCTTTGGCGTGCTCAGGGACAGCGAGGACCGGCTGGAGGGGCGCCGTGCTTTCGCCGACAAGCGCGCCCCGGTCTTTCGCGGTCGCTGACTTTGCCTCGCACAGAGGGCGCAAGCGTCGTGGGGCGCTGCGCGCTCGCATCCCCGAGCGGCCTCGTGCTGACGCCCAAACAACCGGCGCGACCTCGCTGAACTTTCCTGGAGCAGCTCTTGAACAATCCGAGTACTGCCTGGCTCTACAGCCTCGCACTCATCGTTGCCGCGTCCTTCGGCACGTCGTCGGCCATCGCGCAGCAGGCCGGCCGACCGCCCGCAAGGATTCTTGTGGGCTTCTCGCCTGGCGGGACACTCGATGTCGTCACACGGACGCTTGCGGATCAGCTGCATGAGCCGCTCCACCGCACCGTCGTGGTGGAGAACAGGCCCGGAGCCGGCGGAAAGATCGCGATCGATGCGCTGCGTGCCGCCCCCGCCGACGGAAGCGTGGCCATGCTGTGTCCTGACTTCCTGCAATCGATCTATCCATTCGTCTTCAACAAGCTCAATTACGCTGCGCAGCGGGATATCCTGCCGGCGTCGACCGTGGTCGAGTTTCCGATGGCGCTGGCCGTACCCGCATCCTCGCCCGTCAAGAACTTTGCCGAATATGCCCAATGGGTGCGCGCTCATCCTGAGCATGCCAACTTCGGCCATGCCGCATCGGGAGGCCCGACCCACTTCTTGGGATTGCAGATCGCCAAAGTCATCGGAACACCGCTGCAGGACGTGCCGTTTCAGGGCGCAGCCCCGATGATCGTGAACCTCGTCGGCGCCAATGTCGCAGCGGGAAGTTCAACTGTCGGAGACTTTGCACAGCACCACAACGCCGGCAAGCTTCGCGTGCTGGCGGTCACCTCTGCGCAACGCTCACCGCTTCTGCCTGACGTTCCTACGTTCGGCGAGCTCGGCCGAAAGGAGCTCACCGCAGCTGGCGTATTGGCCATATGCCTGCCTCCTGGAACGCCTGCAGTCGTCGTCTCCGAATGGAGCACTGCAATCCGGAAAGCAGTTGCAACGGAGCAGTTCGCGCGCAAGATCCGCACGCTCGGCTTTGTGGAGACGGGAAGCTCGCCGGCTGAGGCTCGAGCCAGGTTCAGCGAAATGCGTGCCTTTTGGGAACCTGTGGTCAAAGCTTCGGGATTCAAAGCGGATTAGGGCTGTGGCGGCTTGTGATCGCACACCGGCTGGACAGCAACTCGACTGAGGATTGCGGCGCCGAAGAGGAAGAGGCGCGACAGTGCGCTCATCGGCCGCAGGATCAGCCAGGGCCGTCACTCGCGGCTGCAAGCAGCGGCACCAGGATATCGCTGATCGGCGTGGGGATGCCCAGAGCCCGGCCGCGACGCGCGACGACACCGTTGCGGATATCCCATTCGAGCGGCCGCCCGGCTTCGCGATCCGTGAGGATGGAGGTGCCCATGTCTGCGGGAGAGGCCTGGAATTTGGCAAGAATCTCCTGCGGCACCCCGTCGTCGAGTTCTGCGCCCTCGGCGCGCGCCACGGCCAGGCATTCCCGCAGATAGGCAAGGGCGAGCTCGGCGATATCGGACCGGCCGAACATGCCCGAGCGGCGGTGCGTGAGCACCATGAGTCCGGCCACCGCGTTCTGCAGCAGCTTGCGCCAGGCCAGCGTGCGGAAGTTCGTGGCCAGCTCGACGCAGCACCGTGTGCCTTGCAGCGCCTCGGCCGCCACGCGGGCATGCGGCGTGTCTGGCAGGCTCAGGCGCATGTCCGCGCGCAGGCGCACCGTGCCGTCGGATTGGGCTTGCACAGGGAACCACACGATCGCGGGAACGATCTGCCCGGCCCGGGCATGCGGCGCGATCCGCTCCAACGGCTCGACGCCGTTCTGCAAAACGCACACGACGGTCTTCGGGCCGCTCAACGCGGTGAGCCATCCTGCCGCCGCCTCGATCTGTGTCGCCTTGACCGCCAGAAAGACGAGGTCGACCGTCCCCCCGATTTGTGCGGGATCCACCCGCACCGGACCGGGAACGGTGATGAGGCGATCGCCATCCTGAAGCGTCAGGCGATCCCGGGGTGTGCGGCCGCACAGCAACGGTGTGCGACCGGCTTCGTGCAGTGCCGCCGCGACCGCGGTGCCGATGGCACCCGGACCCACAACGGCGATGGATGCAGCCCTTGTCGTATTCATGAACACAGACTCCTTCAAGCGTCTCGCTCAGCGTTCGCGCACGCCATGCTTGCGTTCGTCACGAGCACGATGTAATCTATTACACATAATGGAAGAATATGGTAACGGAGTTTCAGGCGACGCGCGCTTGTTGCAGTTGATCGGAAGCATCCAGGCCCGAGCTGGCGATCTCGCTGCCAGCGAGGCAAAGGTCGTCGAGCTCCTGCTCGCCGATCCCTTGTTCGTTGGCGCGAGCACGACCGCGCAGGTGGCTGCCCGCGCCGGCGTTTCGCCGCCGAGCGTGATTCGCGCCGCGCGTGCGATCGGATTCAGCGGTTTCACCGAACTCAAGATCGAGATCGCTCGTGCCCGCGGTACCACCGGGTTCTTCGCGCCCTCTGACGTGCTCACCGCGGGTGCGACGACCGCGGCGGTGCTCGAGGCCTCGATCCGCGCAGGCACTGACGCACTGGCCGCGCTCGGCGGAGCCCTGGAGCTGTCCGCGCTCGAGCGGGCGGTCATCACCATCGAGCAGGCGCGCCAGGTGATCGCATTCGGAGCCGGTCCCTCGGCGACGGTCGCCGCCGATGCGGTCTTCCGTCTGCGGGCGGTCGGCGTGACGACCATCGGCATTGCGGACCATCTGTCGGCAATGATCGCAACGCGGCTCCTGGGGCCCGGTGACGTCGTCATCGCCGTCAGTTCGACCGGGCGCACCTCGACGACACTCGCCGTCGCCGATGCGGCATCTTCTGCCGGCGCCTCGCTCATCGCCATCACCAACCAGTACGGCACACCGCTGGCAACCCTCGCGAACATCGCGCTTGTCGTCGGCGGGGCACCACTGACGGCCCAGATGGCCGCGGCCGGAAGTCGCCTGGCGCAGCTCGTGGTGATCGACGCACTGGTCGCGGCTTTCGCGCTGCGCGACCCGCAGCGCAGCCGCCGCGCGGAACGGGCGGGCATCGACCTGCCCGATATCGCCTGATGCCGCCCGGCACCGTCGCGATGGTCCTCGCCGCGGCGGTAGCCCATGCGGCATGGAACCTGGCCTCGAAGTACAAGCGCGGTGATGCCTTGCTGTTCGTCTGCGCCTATACCTACGCTTCGGCGCTGCTGTGCGTCCCGATCGGCCTCGTCTTCATGGCGAATGGGCAGCAGGTGCTCAACTGGCAGCTCGCGGCGGGCGCCGCTGTCTCGGCCGTGTTGCACACCGCCTACTCTCTGACCTTGCAGGCGGGCTACGACCGCGCCGAGCTGGGGGTGGTTTATCCGGTCGCACGCGGCACCGGGCCGGTGCTGGCGATGCTGTTCGCGATCCTGCTCCTGGACGAACAGCTCACCGCTGCCGCGATGTTCGGCGCTTCGCTTGTCGTGGCGGGCATTCTCGTCGTCACCGGCAACCCGTTCAGAAGGGGGAGCCGCCGGCCGCTTCAGGGCTTGCTCTGGGGCACCGCGACGGGGACGACCATCGCCGCCTACACGGTCTGGGATGGCTACTCGGTCATCGCGCTGCACCTGGCGCCCGTGAGTTACTACGCGGCCACGCTGCTGCTGCAGAGCCTGATCCTGACCCCCAGTTTGCTGCGCCGACGCCATCGCATTCGAGCGGCCATCCGTGCCGACGCCATGCCGATCCTCATCGTGGCTGTGTTCTCCCCGCTCGCCTACATCCTCGTTCTCACCGCCATGCTGAAGGCGCCGGTGGCGCTCGTCGCGCCACTGCGCGAGTCCTCCATCGTCATCGGCTCACTCGTTGCATGCAGACTGTTTGGCGAGGGTGATCTTGCGCGCCGCATTGCCGGCGCGGTGATCGTGCTGGCCGGGATCGCAGCGATCAGCCTTTGACGCCTTCTTTGAGCCAGCTCCGCACGCGGTAGCGGGGCTCATGGGTGATGGCTGAGGCCCGTTGCTACCGGACAGAACGGATCCAATCTCTGAAAAGCTTCACGGGAGCCTCTGCGGCTTTCAGCGGATCGCAGACCAAGTAGTAACCGGACTCCGTTCTGGCGACGTGATCCACGGCAATGACGAGCCGCCCACTGCGGAGGTCGTCATCCACGTAGGCTCGCTGGGCAATGGCGATCCCCAATCCATCAGCCGCAGCCTGGTAGCACAGCGCAGCATTCGCCAAAGTGATTCCATGCAGACGCGGGGAATCTACAAGTTCGACCGAACTGAACCATAGCGACCAGGCTTCCGGTCGCATCATCGAGTGCAGCAGGTTGGCTTGCAGCAGATCCCGAGGTGTCTTCAAATGCCTGGCCAGGTGGGGTGCGCAGACAGGAAGAAATTCGTCGTCGAAGAGGTGGTCCAGCTCGACATCGGCCCACTCTCCCATGCCATGCCGGATCGCGCAGTCGGCGCCCTCGAGCCGGATGTCGTCGGCCATTGCAATGGTCGAAATCTCGAGGTCGATGTCGGGGTGTTGCGCGTAGAAGCCGCGCAGGCGAGGTACCAGCCATCGGATGGCAAGGCTCGGCGTCACTTTCAGGCGCAGCCGCTTGTCCAGCTGGATATCGACCACGTCATTGAGTGCATCGTTCAGGCGATCGAAAGCATCCGAGACGCGGTGGGCCAGTCGTTTGCCCACCGCGGTGAGCTCGATCTCGCGGCCGGATTTTTGAAACAGCTGCGCTCCGAGCCCGACCTCCAGCTGCTTGACTTGCTGGCTGACTGCTCCGGGCGTTACATGAAGCACCTGAGCGGCGCGCGTGATCCCCTTGGCGCGGCACACTGCATCGAACACGCGCAGCGGGCCGAGGAGCGCACGGAGGCTGTGCATTGCGAGCAAACGGAAGGCGCAGCGAACTCAGCGCTCGCTCGAACCCGCCGCTGGGACCATGCCGCTCAGGTTCTTGGCGGCCCGACGCTCCGTGAGGCAGATCATTGCGGCTGCAAACAGAAGTCCTGCTGCCAGACAGAGCCACGAGACATAGCTGCCGGAAATGTCAAAGAGCCGTCCCGCGAGGAATGGCCCGATGCCTGCGCCAACGGCCACCGTGGCATAGACACCCCCGAAGAGGGTGCTGTAGAGGTTCAGCGGGAATTTCCGGCTCACCAGGTAGGCTGCGAGGTCGAACTCCGCGCCGACCGCGAAGCCAGTCATGAGCAACCCGGGAAGCACCAGCGCCGGTTGGCCTGTTGCCAGAAGCAGCATGCCGGTGGCAGACAGCATGAAGAGCGTCGCCGACAAGCGCGCGGCATCGAACATGTCGAGCAGAAAGCCGGTGACGATTCGTCCGACGATGACCGCCACGCCAAGGATGCTGGCGAGACCGGCGGCGCGGCTCGGGGAAAGCCCGAGGTCGGTGAGCATCGGAACGACGTGCACGATCGTGCCGAAGATGCCGACCGAGCACAACAGGAAGACTGCGGCAATGCGGAAGAAGTGCGGATCGGCCAGAGCCTTCAGGTTACTTCCGGCGGGGGCACGGCGGCCCTTGTCTGCAGGCGCCGCATCCGCACCCCGCAGGAAGTAGGCAATCAATGGCAAAAGGGCAAGGACAACGGCCGCAAGACCCAGGTAGGTGGCTCGCCATCCGAATTTGGCGATAGCCGGCGTGACGATCAGCGGGATCAGGATGGCCCCGACGCCCGTTCCGGTGATGGCGATGCCCAGCGCCAGGCCGCGTTGCCGGGAGAACTTGCCCACGAGGATCCTTGTGAAGGACAAGGGGGAGGTCGCGCCGCCGAGCAGTGTCAGGACAGTGACCAGTGCCAGAAAACTGGCCAGCCCCTGTGTCCAAACGCCCAGAAGCAGAAAGGAGGTCGACAGGCCCACCAGGGAGAGCAGGGTGACGCGTCGCGCGCCATACCGGTCGATCACCTGTCCGATGAGCGGTGCCGCGCATCCGAGCAGCACGCTGCTGATCAGCGAGCCCAGGGACGCGGTGCCTCGGGTCCATCCGAACTCGGCGGCGAGCGGCTTCAGAAACAGACCTGAACTGTAGAAGTACAGGGATGAGACGCCGCTGGCCAGGCCGAGGAAGCAACCCAGGACGTAGCGCCAATGCTGCCGCAGTTCTGAAGGTGAATCAGGAGAGGGTGTCATGTGCGGATCCACGTTGAACCAACGATGAGTTCGTCTTCAGCATTTCTGGATGCCGATGGTGCGGTTCAGCAATGCCTCTTCGCCGCTCAGCACCGCCGCAGACCCGGAGTAGGCGGCCAGGCCCCGTTCCAGCACGATCACGTTGTTGGAAAACTCGAGAACGACATCCACATGCTGCTCCACGATGATGCAGCCAACGCCGAGCTGATCACTCATCCGGACGATGGCATCCATCAACTCCTCGCGCACCATCGGCGCCAGGCCTTCCAGCGGTTCGTCGAGCAACAGGATGCGCGGCTGCCCGACGAGTGCTCGTGCGACCGACAGCATTTGCTGCTCGCCGCCCGATAGCTGCGTGCCTCCGTTGCGTCGGCGCTCTTTGAGCCGCGGGAACAGCGCATAGATCGGTGGCAGGGCAACGCTCGCCGAGCGTCCCTGCAGGCCCGCCAGCAGGTTCTCCTCCACTGTCAGTGAGGGGAAGATGTCGCGGCTCTGCGGTACGTAGCCGAGGCCTGCGCGCGAGCGTGCGTAGGTGCTCGCGTTGCTGATGTCGTCGCCGCCGAAGTGAATGCGCCCCTTCATCAGGTCGGCGAGGCCCATGGCCGTCGCGAGCGTCGTGGTCTTGCCGGCGCCGTTGCGCCCGATCAGGCCGAGGCGCTCGCCTTCGCGTACGCTGAAGCTGAGATGCTCGAGGACTGGCAGGCCGCCATAGCCTGCGGTGACGTCGTCGAACCGGAGTTCAATGGTGGGCTTGGGCATGACCGTCTCGTCCGAAGTAGATTTGCTTGACCTGCTCGTTGGCAGCGACTTCCTGCGGCGTCCCCTCGACCATCACCGCACCGGCGACCAGGACGATGATGTGCGACGCGAACCGGAATACCAGGTCCATGTCGTGCTCGATCAGCAGGACGGACAGATCTTTCGGCAAGCTCCCGATGGCTTCCATGATCCGGCCGCCTTCTCCCTGCGGTACGCCTGCGCCCGGTTCATCGAGGAGCAGCACCTGGGGCTTCATCGCGAGTGCCAGGGCGATCTCCGCAAGCCGCTGCTCGCCCAGTGCCAGTTGTCCCACCACCCGGTTCGCATAGGGGTGCAGTCCCAGCATGCCGAGTGTCTCGTCGACATCTTCCTGCACGCGTGCGGAACGCGTCGGCGAGGGCCACCACTGCATGGAGGCCCGGTGTCGCTGCAACACCGCGACCCTGACGTTGTCCGCCACGGTGAGCTCCTTGAACAGGCGGCTGATCTGGAACGTGCGAACGATGCCGCTGCGCACGCGCGCGTACTGCGGCAGCTGGACGATCGAGCGCCCGTCCAGCTGAATGTCACCCGATTGCGGGCGCAACGCGCCGCTCAGCAGGTTGACCAAAGTCGTCTTGCCAGCGCCGTTCGGACCGATCAATGCCGTGCGGGCTCCCTGGGGGAGGGACAGCGTGACGTTCTGCGTGACCGCCAGGCCGCCAAAGGAGTGACTCAGGTTATGAGTCTGGAGTCGGTGGGTCATCGTGCCACCCCACTGCGGCCAGGCCGCTTGGTGTACATCACGGCACGGTCCACCAGCCCGATCAAGCCCTCAGGCAGGACGATGAGTACGACGATCAGCATCGACCCGATGAGGAACAACCAGTGATAGGGGTTCAAGGTCGATGCGATGTGATGGATGGTCATGTACGCGACCGTGCCGAGCACGGCGCCCGACAGACGGCGTGTTCCACCCAGAACGATCATGACCACGACGCCCGCCGATGTCGTGAAATCCAGCATGAAGAGGTTGGCAACTTTGCTGGTCTGTGCTGTCAATGCGCCAGCCAGCCCCGCCACGATGCCGCCGACGGTGTAAACGGCCAGCAAGTGCAAGTAGACGCGACCCCCCAGCGCCTGAACTCGTCCGGGATCCTGCCGGATGGCCCTGGCCGTGAGTCCGAATGGCGACTCCACGAGGTTCCTCAGCAGGAAGTACACGAGCACAAGTGCGCCCAAGGCATAGAAGTAGCCCGTGTGGCTCAGGAAGTTGAACTCCCAGATGCCCAGCAGGGGGCCGATATTGAAACCGGCAAGTCCATCGTCGCCGCCCGTGAGCCACCTCGCCCAATTGGCCAGCTCAAGCAGCAGCTGGGCGACCGCGATGGTCAGCATGACCAGCGTGAGTTTGGTCGACCGCAGCATCACGGCGCCGCTCAGCAGCGCGATCACGCCGCCGCCCAGCCCGCCCAGCAGCAAGCCCACAATCGGATCTGCCGTCAGATACAGCGCCGTCCAGCCCGCGACGTAGGCACCGCTGCCGTACAACGCGGCCTGGCCCAAGGTTGCGATGCCGGCCTGTCCGAGCACGAGGCTCAGCGACAGCGCGAAGATGGACATGGTCGCCATGTTGGTGAGCAGACCGAGGTCCTGCGGGAACAGCACGAAGGCCAGCAGTCCCACCAGCAGCAGCACGAGCTCTCCGCGCAATTGCATCCACGGGCGGGCGCGAGACGGTGCGGTCACCGTCATGGGCGCACTGACCGTGTTCATGCGTGCCTCCCGAACAAACCTTGCGGTCGAACCAGCAGGACGATGATCATCGTCAGGAAGAACGCAGCCGATGCGAGCTGCGGAACCATGTATTTCATCGAAGTCTCCACAATGCCGAGCAGCAACGCTGCAAAGAATGAGCCAAACAGATTTCCGTTGCCTCCCACGGCGACGACGGCCAGGAGGATCACCAGGTATTTGGAGGCGTAGGTCGGCTCCATGGGCAGCAATTCCGCGCCAGCTATGCCTCCCAGTGCTGCGAGCGCTGCACCCATCACAAAAGTGGCGGCATAGATCTTCGTCGTATCGATGCCGATGGCCCGTGCGATGGGCGCGTTGTCGACCGCAGCGCGTACCCGGATGCCAAAGGACGATTTGTCCACCGCCAGCCAAAGAATGCAGACGACCACGAGCCCACAGGCCACAACGATGAGCCGATGCCGAGGGATGGACCGGAAGCCCAGATCGACCGTGCCGCTGAACAGCTCCGGCAGCGCCACCGATGTCACCGTCGAACCGAACAGCAGATTCACCGCGGCGGTTGCCACGAACATCAGTCCGATCGTCACCAGCATCTGATCGAGATCGTCGCGTCGATAGAAGCGCCGAAGCAGAATGCGCTCGAACAGCAGCGCAACCAGTCCGACCAGGACGATGGCCAGCACGAAGCCCAGCCAGATCGGCACGCCCAGGCGTTGCGGGATCGTGGCTGCAAAGAAGCCACCGAGCATCGCGAAGGCGCCGTGGGCCAGATTCACCACCCGCATCAGGCCCATCGTCATCGACAGGCCCACTGTGATCATGAACAGGATCATCGCGTACGCGACCCCGTCGATCAGGATGCTGCTAAGAAGCGCGAGAGACATGCTTCAGACTCTGCGTCACTTGGATGCGTTCTGCGTGCGGCCGTAGTCGGGCTGCATCTCGAACGTCCGGAATTCCCGGTTGACGTAGCGTCCGGCCGGGTCCTTTTCGACCACGCGCATGTAGACGTTCTGCACGAACTCGCGCGAAGCCGGGTCGATCTTCACGGGGCCTCGCGGACTTTCCCAGGAATGACCCTTGGCGCTGGCAAGCGCCTTGGCGCCGTCCCGCTTCCCATCGGTTGCCTTGACCATGTGATAGATCACATGCAGACCGTCATACGCGTTCGCAAGCTGGACGGTCGGAATGGCCTTGGGGGCAACCTCGCCAAGGGCCTTGATGACAGCGTTGTTCAGCGCAGAGTTGTGCGTTGCCGAATAGAACATGCCCGTCTCGATGCCGAGAAGATCCGGGCCGATCGCTCGCAGCTGGTCCTCATCGGTCTCGGCAGTGCCGAGAAAGCGCACGCCGGCCGTCCTCAATCCGGCCTCGTTGTATGCCTTGACCATCGCGTAGGTCGCAGGACCGCCTGGGGCAAAGACGTAGAGGGCATCGGGCTTGAGCGCCTTCACGCGCTGCATCAGGGGACCAAAGTCGGTTGTCTTCAACGGCGCACGGATGGCCTCGAGCAGCTTGCCTCCGCCGCCGACGAACGCCGTGGTGAAGGCCTTCTCGGCGTCGAGACCGGGACCAAAGTCGCTGACCAGCGTGACAACGTTCCTGACGTTCTTCTCCAGTGCATACCTGGCCACAGGCACCGCCATCTGCGGCAAGGTGTATGAAGTGCGCAGCAGGAAGTCCGACTTGTCGAGAAGCGAGGACGTCGACGCGTTGAAGATCACGATCGGTACCTTGGCCTCCTGCGCGAGCGCAGCCACGGCCAAGGTGTCAGGGGTGAAATAGAGGCCGGCGATGTACTGGGCGCCTTCCTTGACAATCAGTTCCTGTGCCAGGGCCTTGGCTTGCGCGGGGTTGATCTCCGGAAGGTCGCGATAGATGACTTCGATCGTGTGTTTGCCCACGGTCGTGCCATTGAGCTGCTGGTATGCCTTGGTCGCACCCTCCCAGGTTTGCCCCACGGCTGAAAACGGTCCGGACATCGGAGCGATGACGCCAACCTTGATGACGTCGGCGCGCGCCTGAAAGGCAATCGTCGCGAGTGAAACCGCCAAGGCGGCAACGAATTTGAGGGTCATTCTTTTCTCCAAATGGTGGGGCGTGTCTGGTGCCGTGAGCACCAGGGGATCGAACGAGGTGACGGACCTTCGAACGGGTATCAGACCGAGGCGCCGATTTCTGCCCTGGCGGTCGCTTCAAGGGCGACATCACGGGCCATCAAGGTCGCGTACTTCTGATTCATGTCGAACAGGTTGGCGTCGTGGGCCTGCAGCGACCGGTCGCCCACGCAGTCGGTGACGACGAGGGGGCGGAACCCATGGCACATGGCGTCGACCACGCTGGCGCGGACACAGCCGCTGGTCGTGCAGCCGGCAATCAGGAGGGTCCGTGTGCCCCGCAGGGACAACCAGGCGGCCAGCGAAGTCCCGAAGAAAGCCGAAGGACTGGTCTTGCGCAGCACCAACTCCCCGGCCACCGGCTGCAGTTGCGGCACGATCTGGCTTTCGCTCGCATCCTCGCGCAGGGCAAGGATGGGGGGAACCTTGAGCGCGAAGATGTTGGCATCGGCGCCATCGTCCTGATACACGACCCGCGTGTGCACGACCGGCCATTGGCGCTGGCGCGCTTGGGCGAGAAGCCCGCGCGTGCATTCGATGGCCCCGGCGATGTTGCCGCCGCCAAACGTGAGCGGATCGGCGAAGCCATTGATGAAATCGATGATCAACAGGCCGTAGGGCGCCACGGGCGCCACGGCGTTGCCGAATCCTTGCTTCTGGTAGATGTCTTGATCGAAGCTCATTGGAAAGCCCCGTCGATCACCTTGCCGTCGCGAACCACGACGATGCCATCGAGTGCCACCGTGCAATTGCGCAGCGGAATATCGAGGTGACACGGCGTGGTGCGCGAGCCGCCGGCCTCGTTGTTCGGCCCCAGAGAGAACAGGAAATTGCCTTCGAACGAGCGCGCGTCCTGGCCAGTCGTCGCCTCGCGGTCCATCAACGACAGTGTGTGCCAGTAGCATCGTGGCTGCATCCCCCAGCCGATGTGCGCGATGGCGTAGGCCTCGGGGTCTTTGTAGGCTTCCATGAATTCGCGCAGCAGGGCGGCATCGACGTCACCTTCGATGCTGCGCACGAAACCGCCGCTCAGATTCATCGTGATCTTGTCCGAGACGTAGTTCTTCTGCGGCAGCAGGATGTCGCCGCGATCGATCACGATCGTGCCGTCGCTGCCGCCTTCGTTGGCGAAGGTAAAGAGGAAGCCGCTCGGCCAGTGGTCCCAGCGCCCGGGTTCCTCGCAGAATCCGTACTCGCTGATGACCGGAAATTCGCCAAGCTGGAACGTCACATCCGTGCCGGCCGGCGACGTCACGTGCATCCTCTTTGCCTTCTTGAGCAGCTTCGATGCGTCCAGCACGCGTTTGCGATCGGCTTCGGTGGGCACCGCCCGCACCAGGACCTCCGGCGGCTCCACGGCCAGCAGAATCTTCGTTCCCGACTCCAGGATCTCCATCTGTTCGGGCGAGAACAGCAGCAGCATCAAGTCCAGGACGAGGTCACTGTTCTTCATCGCCGCGAGCGCGGCCGGGTTGTTGGTCAGGGGCGTTGCGCCCAGGTAGCTCATCAGGTCGCGGCTGGTGGCCTTCTCCGCGTTGATGGGTTGCAGCTCGATCCTGGTCACGATCGCGCCCGCGGCCTGCGCTGCAATTGTTGCTGTCTGGAGCGTCTGCGGGTGCGTGTGGGGGCCGCACAGAATGGAGACCGTCTGTCCGCGCTCCACTTTGCTGAGCTTCAGGACCTCGTCCCAGGCCTTGATCATCTGATAATCGCTGACTGCCATTTTTCGTCCTTTGGAGTGAAGTGTCAGAACTGCAGCAGCGCCAGGTCTTCCGGGCTGCCTAGCTTGAAGAGCCGGCGCGCATTGCCATGGCACACCTGTGCCCGTGTCTTGTCGTCGAGGGGTGCGTCTTCGATGAAGGTGCAGGCCTCGGCGGTTGACTCGTAGGGGTAATCCACCGAGAAGAGCACGGCCTGTGCCCCGAGCTCGCCAATGGCGCCCAGCAGGGCCGGTGCGGAGCACACACCTGACGTGGTGATCAGGATGTTGCTGCCGATGTACTCGCTGGGTTTGCGCGCCAACTTGATGCCGGATGGATACGCGGCGAAGCGGCTGTCCATGCGCCAGCGCTGGTACGGCAGGGCCTCCCCCATGTGGCCCAACACCAGGGTCAGGCGCGGGAATCGGTCGAACACCCCGCCGAACAGCAGGCGCAACGCATGGCCCGCTGTCTCCACGCCCCATCCCCATGCAGCGCCCTGGAGCACCGGCATGCCTTCCAGCAGAGCCGGTGCCTGGCTGAATGCGTTGGGATGCAGATAGATGGGCACCCCAAGCGCCTGCGCGCGCTCCCAGAACACGTCGAACGCGCCACCTTCGTAGTAGCGGCCCAGGGTATGGCCGTTGATCATCGCGCCTTTGAAGCCATATTCGACGACCGTGCGTTCCAGCTCCTTTGCTGCGGCGCTCGGATCCTGCATGGCCACGTGGGCAAAGGCGCCGAAACGTCGCGGATGACGCGACACGCGCTCGACAAGGAACTCGTTGTTCTCGCGCGCTCGGCGCACGGCGGTGTCACGGTCGGCCTCGGCCTGTACACCAGGCATCGTTTGCGACAGCACGACGTACTCGATGTTCCCTGCGTCCATCTCCGCAAGGCGCTGATCATCGAAGTCGGTCAGCCTGGCATCGAGCTTGGCGACGAATTCGGCGGGAAGCGCTCGCGTGTACGGGGCTGAGTACGCGTCGAAGCCGGGGGCCGAGAAGTGCTCTTCCAGTGCGATTTTTGGGGTTTGATTCATAGTCTTCCTAGGTGGCCTCAGACCGGGTACGCCAAGGCGGTGTCGAGAATTTCCGTGTCGTGGACCACTTCGCGGCTGGCAAGAAGCAGCCGGTCGCCTTCGCGCACGAAGCGGTCGTGATAGACCCCGGCGAGATGCACCGTGGATGGGCCCTCCACCAGGGTCTGCATCAGGATGAATGGCGTCTGCGAACTGATCGCGTTCCCCGTCTCTTGCAGTACGCGCGCAATCCCGAGTACATGCAGCATGTGTCGCGGCGCGAACATCTGCGAGTGCGCAACGGCAAGGGCGCGGTCAATGATCATGTCCAGACCCTCGCAGTAGATGAGTCCCACGGGCATGTTCAGAAGCGCGTTCTGGCGCGACGTCACGCGGTACGTCGCTTCCTCGCTGAAGAAGTCCGGCCAGCGTTCGACGTCGTTCGCATCCAGGGCAGCGCAGTACTCGACGTGAAACGACTCGATCTCGGCGCGCAGCTCGGCTGCGCGTCGGGGCGAGATGGTGGCCTTGGCATAGGCGAGCCGCTCCTTCATGCTGCTTTCTCCGCGACACGGATGTCCATCACGTCCCGGTAGTACTGGTAGAGGGAGCGGATGCAGGACTCGGAGATGAGATTGCGTGCCGTGCCCTGGTGGCCGGCATCGAGCTTGACGACGTTGTTGTCCGTGGACGAGTTGCGCAGGCCTTCCTGCACGAACTTCAATGCCTCGTTGTCCTCAAGGCCCAGGAAGCCGGCCGGGCCCATCAGGTTGCCCTGACGAAGGCGGTGCCGTGTCATCTCCGGCGTGTCGTCCTCGTATCCGAACATCGTCCATTGCATCACCATGCTGTTCGGACCGTTCGGGATGATCTGGCGCACACCCATCGTGTTCATCTGGCGCTGAACGATGAGGTTCGGCCACATGGTCATCATGTTGGCGGACCAGGGCGACTTGAACTCCCGTACGTAGTCCAGGAACCGTTCGTCTCGCAACCGGAGGGTGTCGCTGAACGATCGCATCTGCGCCTTGTCGTCGTCGGCGACAGTGGCATAGATCTCGTCCGGCTTGGCCGACGCCATGAAGCCATGGCGGCCATGCGCCTTGTCTGCAAACACGATCGACTGGATGCCGGGAACCAGCAGGCCAAACACCACGAGAAACGAATGCAGAAGCGTCGCGTGGTACGGGTCCTTGAGGTTCTCGTGGTACATCTTCCAGTTGCAGGGAAGCTCGTTGCGGCAGTAGCCCAGGATCTTGAGTTTCTTGCCCGAGAAGGGCACGTCGAACTCCTCGACGATCTCCTCGGTCATGTACTCTTCCAGGGGAGGCGTCTTGTCGGAGTAGGTGGCGAAGATCACGCCGTTGCGCGTGGCCACGCGCAACTGGCGGGTGCCGTGGTCGGCGTTCTTGAAGTCCGCCGGCATGCCGCCGACCTTGTTGATGCCGCGCTTGAACGGAACGCCCTGCAGGTTTCCCTTGAGGTCGTACGACCACTGGTGGTAGGGGCAGACGAACTCCCTCGTATTTCCCTGGCTGGAGCGACAGAACTCCGCGCCGCGATGGGCACAGCGGTTCTCGAAGACGGAGATCGTGTTGTCCTCCGCGCGAACGATCACGACGGCCGTGGCGCCGACGTAACCGCGCTTGTAGTCGCCTGGGTTGGGAATCTCCGCTTCCAGAGCGACAAAGTTCCAGGTGTCCCCCCGAAAGATGCGCTCGATCTCCTGGTCATAGTTCGCCTGGCTGGTGTAGACCCAGTCCGGGATGTTGTTCATGGCGTCCGCTGGCCAGACGCACTGTTCCAAGGGCGGATTCTTTCGGGCATTCGTGATGCCGATGACCGCCTGCGATTGATACATGAAAGCTCCTTAGCTTTGAGAGAGGTGGTTTAAGCGGTGAGCGCGTCATCGGCTTGCAACTGCTTGGCCCATGCGCGCAGGTTGGTGGCGTCCAGTTGAAAGTCCTGCAACTGCACGGGCCGCCCACGTTCGAAGAGAGGGCGAACGGCTCGCAGATCGGCGCCTGCATTGATGGCGACGCCGTGCAAGGGGACAGAACCCCGATGGCCGATCCACAGCGCCTTGTCATTGGCCGGGTCGCCGCGGCGCACATATTCGAGATCGCTGGCCGGCAGGCCCAGCATCTGGATGTTGTGTTTTCCCTGGTCGGTCCAGAACCATGGCACCACAGGTGCAGGAAGAGGCAGGCCCAGCATGGCAGCAGCGGCAGTGCGCCCCTGCTCGTTCGCGTTCTGCCAGGATTCGAGGCGCGTTGGCGCCGCCTGCCCGGGACGACGCTGGCTGGTGCAGTCGCCACATGCAAACACGTGTGCGTTGCTGGTGCGACAGGACGCGTCGACCAGAATGCCGCCACCTGCCGCGATCTCGAGTCCCGCATCGCGCGCCAGCGCGTCGTTCGGAGACAGGCCGATGGCGATGATCACCTCATCCACTTCAAGATCGCCGGTGCTGGTGCTCAGGCGCAACCGGCCGACTGGCAATGAATGGACGCCGTTCAAGGAAGCGCCGAGCAGGAGCCTTGCGCCTGCTGCCCGCATTCGCGATTCAAGCCATGCCGACGCCTCCGGCGGCACAAAGCGATCGAGCACGGATGTGGCGCGTTCGAGTACCGTCACCGAAGCGCCTGCGGACAGTGCCGAGTTGGCGATCTCGAGGCCGAGGAACCCACCGCCCAGAATCGCGACTTGCGGCGTTCCTTGAAGGGCGGCTCGAAGCCTGCGCGCGTCATCCAGGGTGCGGATGTAGTGCACACCCGGGCGGCTGGCTGGGACGGATGCGAGCGTGACGGCCTCACCGCCGGTGGCGAGCAGGCAGATCTCGTACTCGAGCACTTGCCCGTCTGCAAGGCGAACATGCTGCTGCACAAGGTCCAGTGCAACCGCATTGCTGCCGCTGAGCAGGTCGATCTTGCTGCGCGTCCAGGATTCGTCCGTGAGGACGTCGAGCCGGGGGGCGTCGGGAGCCACCAAGACGGCCTTGGACAAAGGCGGGCGCTCATACGGTCTGTGGCGCTCCCGACCCAGCATCGTGATGCGCCCGCTGTAGCCATGCTCGCGCAGGGCGTGCGCCGCGACGGCCGCCGACTGACCCGCACCGACGATGACGATGCCGCGTGCGGTCATTTGCCGGCAGGCGACAACACGTAGATGTGATCGCCCTCCCGCTTCACGGCATGGGTGCGCAGGTCCACGGTGGCCGGCGCACACATCGCTTTGCCTGTGCGAATGTCGAAGCGGCCTTGGTGCAAGGGGCATTCGACACAGCCGTCTTCCACATAGCCCTCCGAGAGCAGAGCCGTGGCATGGGTGCACATGCTGTCTGTGGCGAAAAACTCGTCGTCGATCCGGTACAGCGCAACACCGTAGCCGGCGACATTGACTGTCTTCGCTTCATCGTTGCTCAGCTCTTGCGCCGAGGCGACCTTGATCCAATCCATGGCTCCATCCAGTCGTTGAAAGATCCGAAATAAATACTCAGTGAACTGTCATATTAAGCGCATCGAATCGTCTTTTCAAGTGCGGGTTTGTACTTGTTGGCGCTGCACCAGAGTGGATAGAAAAGCGCCTGGACGATGGGCAAGAAGAGTGCATCTGCGCTCTGGAATAGCACCACGTCGGTGAGTTCGGCGTGTCAGGGTTTTCATTAAGAAATGCTGTCTTCACACGCGGAATTAGCGCATCTATACTTCTGCACGTGTACTGTCATAAAATAGATGTGAGACATTGAATCACGGTCTGGAAGCCGCGATGCAGCATGGCGGGGTCCGGTGCTTTCGAAGTCGCGCGCAGATCGGGGTGCGCCGTGGTCGAGGTCACGGCTTCACTCGGGGGCTTTCGATGGAGTCGGCGATGCGGCGGCGAACGCCAGGTACGCGGCACGAAGCACGAAGTGCCGTCACGGGCCAGTTTCGGACGGGTCATCTGTGCGCATGAATGAGCAGCGGCTGGGATCGCTGGGACAGTGCCGCCGTGCCGCACATCCTGTGCGGCGCGCCCGGGCAAATTAGTCAAGGAAAAGGAAACGCATGAACCAAGCAGACATTCCGGCGAGAGTGCTCAAGCGCGAGGGCATCGGAGCGCGGGTGCCTCGCAAGGAGGATGCGCGCCATATGGTGGGCAAAGGCAACTTCGTGGGCGACTTCGTGCTGCCGGGTCTGCAGGAGGTCGCGTTCCTGCGCAGTCCTCTGGCGCACGCCACCATCACGGGGGTCGAGATTCCGCAAGAGCTTGCAGGGAAGGTGTTCTTGCGCGAGATGATGCCGGATGCTGCGGACATCGGTTCGCCTTCTTCGCTGCCCACATACCAGTACTCAGCCTTGCCGCCGCTGGCTTCGGGCAAGGTCCGGCATGTGGGCGAGGCGGTCGCCATGGCCGTTGCGCCCACGCGTGCAGTGGCGGAAGACCTGCTCGAGGAGGTGCAGGTTTCCTATGACGAGCTTCCCGTCTACCACGGCGCCGAGTCTTCTCTTGCGGCGACGGGAGACTTCCTTCACCCCGGGTGGAAAGACAATGTGTTTCTCACGCTGCGGGCCAATCGCGACTTCGATGAACTTGCCGCGAAGGCGGAAGTGAAGGTCAGCCGCACCGTCGAGCTCTCGCGTCAGTGCATCGTGCCGCTGGAGGGCAAGTCGGTGCTGGCCTACTGGGACTTCCAGGCCGACCAACTCGTGGTCGTCAGTGCGACGCAAGTCCCGCACCTGCTGCGCGTCGGTATCGCCCAGCATCTCTCGATGAACGAGGAAGCGGTACGCGTGGTGTCGCCCGACGTGGGAGGCGCCTTCGGCTACAAGGGGCAGTTGTACCCCGAGGATCTGTGCATTGCCTGGCTGGCCAAGACATACCGAACGCCGTTCCGCTATCTGGAGGATCGGCGCGAGCATCTGATCGTCGGTGCCAACACGCGGCAGCATCACTACCAGCTCACTGCCTATGCGGACCGCACGGGAAAGCTCCTCGCTTTGGACGCCGTCATCACCATCGACGGCGGCGCCTATTCCTACTATCCCTTCTTCGTCGGTCTGGAACCTGGCCAGGCGATCGGCAACCTGCCGGGCCCCTACACCTTCCGCGGCTATCGCTGCGAGACCCTGTGTGTCGCGACCAACAAGCCGGGCTTCATGGCCTACCGCGGCGTGGCGCGCACCGGCGTGTGCTTCGCGATCGAGCTCCTGATGGACGCCGTGGCGCGTGAAGTGGGGCGAGAGCCATGGGAGGTCCGCATGGACAACCTGGTCCCGGCCGCTGCCATGCCTTATGTCAACGTAGCCAACAAGCACTTCGACAGCGGCGACTTTCCCGCGAGCCTGCGCCGCGCCGTGGAGATGATCGGACTCGCTGCAGTCCGTGAGCGGCAAGCCCGGGGAGAGCCGGATGGACGCCGGATCGGGTTCGGGACGGCAACCTACACGGAGCAGTCTGCCCACGGCACGACCGTTTTCGCCAACTGGGGGTTGCCGGTGGTGCCTGGCTTCGATCAGGCGGTTGTCAGGATGACCGCGGATGGCGGACTGGAAGTGCGCGTCGGCGTGCACTCGCATGGCCAAGGCATGGAGACCAGCTTTGCGCAGATCGCCAATGATGTACTTGGCATTCCTGTTGCCCGGATCCGGGTGGTGCATGGCGACACTGCGCTCACGCCCTTCTCCTCGGGGACCTACGCCTCTCGGGCCACCGTCATGTCAGGAGGCGCCATCTCGACCGCGTGCAAGGAACTGTTGCCTCGCATTCAGTCGATCGCCGGCTATCTCATGGGCGTGGACCCGCAGACCGTCGCATTGGTCGAGGGGTTTGCTGTCGCCGGGGAAAAGTCGATTCCGCTGTCCGAAGTGGGCGGTGCGTGGTATCTCACGCCGCAGGACCTGCCTGAGAACGTTCATCTCGGTGGACTGGAGGTCTCGCGTGCGTACAAGCCCAGAGTCGACACAGGTACCTTTACCTACGCCACCCATGCGGTCGTTGTCGCTGTCGACACGCAGACGGGCGAGGTCGAGATCCTCGACTACGTCGTCGTCGAGGATTGCGGCACCATGGTCAATCCGATGATCGTGGAGGGCCAGACCATCGGGGGCATCGCGCAGGGCATCGGCACCGCGATGTATGAAGAAAGCCCATACGACGACCAAGGCCAGCCCCTGGCTTCCACTCTGGCCGACTACATCTTGCCTGGCGCCACGGAAGTGCCGCGCATCCGTATCGAGCATTTCGAGACACCTTCGCCTCACACCGAGTTCGGTGCCAAGGGCGTGGGGGAGGGGGGCGCAATCGCGCCGCCGGCGGTGATCTTCAACGCCGTGAACGACGCGTTGCGAGGCACGGGTGCTGCCGAGGTACTGATGACGCCCCTGACGCCGCGTCGCTTGCTCAAGGCCCTCGAAAGCGCGAAGCCGGAACAGGAGCTCGTCAAATGAAGGCGCCGAAATTTGCATACACCCGGGTCTTCGACGTGGATGAGGCGATCGAGGTGCTGGCCAAGGGCGGCGGCACGGCAAAGGCGATGAGCGGAAGCCAGTCCTTCGGTCCCATGCTCAACTTGAGACTGGCGCGACCGGCTCAAGTGGTCGACGTGGCCAATATCCCAACGCTGCGCGCTGTCAGTCGCAAGGGCGAGTGGGTCGAGATCGGCGCAGCCGTCACGCATGCCGAGATCGAGGATGGTGTGTACCCGCCGCTGGCGGCGCATCCCATGCGTCAGGTCGCAGGCGGGATCGCCTACCGCGCGATCCGTAGCCGCGGCACCGTCGGAGGTAGCTTGGCGCATGCAGATCCAGCAGCGGATTGGGTTGTGACGCTCGCTGCACTCTGTGCGCGCATTGTGGTCAGGTCGCCGCGCGGCGAACGCACGATCGAGGTGGACGGCCTCATGCTCGGCGCTTATACAACGGTGCTCGAGGCTGACGAGTTGATCCTTGCCATTCATGTGCCATCCGAGACGCCGACCACGCGCTGGGGGTATCACAAGGTCTGCCGCAAGCCTGGCGAATTTGCCGAGGCCAGTGCGGCGGTCTATTTCGATGTCTCGCGCAAGCGAGCACGCGTCGTTCTGGGGGCCGCAGACGGGCCACCGATCCTGCTGAATGACTTCGCGGCGGAAATTGCCAGCAGGGGTGCGCAGGCTGCGGGGCGTGAAAAGGTAAGCGCGGCCGTCGGCGCCGCTCTCCCTGATCGCGACGCCATCGACCGGAAGCTCTTCACGGCCTGCGTCGAGCGCGCACTCGAGCAGTCCGGTGTTTTTTCCAATCTCAAGCAAGCGGAGTAAGAAGACTTGGACCCCATCTCTATTCAGGTCAATGGCCGCGGCTACAGCCGGCACGCCGAGCCGCGGATGCATCTTGGCGACTTCCTGCGGGACGAGCTGCGCCTGACAGGAACCCACCTTGGCTGCGAGCATGGCGTCTGCGGCGCATGCACGGTGCTCGTCAACGGGCAACCGACGCGCTCGTGTATCACTTTCGCCGTCGCATGTGAGGGCCAGGAGGTCACCACCATCGAGGGCTACGACGATGATGCAGTGATGCAAAGGCTGCGCCCGGCGTTCACGCGTCACCACGCATTGCAGTGTGGGTTCTGTACACCCGGAATGCTCGCCACGGCGCGCGACATCGTGCTTCGTCTGCCCCACGCCGACGAGGCGCGCGTGCGCCTCGAGCTGTCCGGGAACCTGTGCCGTTGCACCGGATACCAGGGTATCGTGGACGCGATCCTGGATGTGCTGCAACAGCAGCGTGACACCCCCGACGCGCAAGTCGAAAACCTGCGGCAGACACTGAGCTTGCCGCGAACCATGGCACTGGGCCCGGTCACTGCACCGAGCCAGGCGCAGCCGCCCGCGCGTTCGCCCGCCAAGCCGCCCACGGCGGATCCGGTGACTGCCGCGGAAATGGCGGAGGTCGATCCCGTCGCGATGGCCAAGGCCAAGGCCAAGGGCAACGCGATCGAAGTGCATTTCGATGTGCCTTATCCGGCGGATCAGGTGTGGAAGTTCATGGGCGACCTGCCTGCGGTTGCCTCCTGCTTGCCCGGTGCGACCATCGACTCGCACGAGGGAGAGAGGGTCAAGGGCACCATCGCGATCAAGTTCGGCCCGATGTCGGCGGCATTCGCCGGTGCAGCGCGGCTGGAGCGTGACGATGTTGCCAAGCGCGCGGTCCTGCGCGGTGCCGGCCAGGACAGCCTGAGCAAGTCGCGCACCCAGGGAGACATCACCTATCGCCTGGAAGAACTGACCGCCGGCAGCACGCGTGTCCACGTGGACATGATCTATGCCCTCCAGGGTCCACTCGCTCAATTCTCGCGCTCCGGACTCGTGAAGGATTTCGTGCGCCGCATGGTCGCGGACTTTGGAAAACAGATCACGCGAAGGCTGGGCGGTCAAACGGTTGCGTCCAATGAACCACAACCCACGGTTTCCGTCGCCGGGATGATGTGGAGCGTGCTCTGGAATCGCATCCGTGGCTGGTTTGGAAAGCCGCCGCAGCTCTGACATGGCTCGCTGCAGGAGAGGCAAGCGGCCCAGGCGAGCGTTTCGATGGTTCTTTCGGCGCAAGTTTGAACGTGATGCTGGCGTCACAGAGTTGGACGCGTGAATATTTTCGGAGTCTGAATGAGTTCCTTCCTTCTTGGCTATCACATCCGTGCAAACGGGGTGCGGCTGCACCTCTTGCGCTATGGAGGACAGGGTCCTCGACTGCTCCTGTTGCCCGGAATTACGAGTCCTGCAATTACCTGGGGCTTCGTCGCCGAACGATTGGCTCGGCACTTCGACGTCCATGTCCTTGACTTCCGGGGGCGCGGTCTGTCCTTCAGCGCGCCGGGGATGGTCGCGACCCTTGATGCCATGGCGGCCGATGTGCTGGATCTGCTGAATGTCCTGGGGTGGTCATCCGTGACGGTGCTGGGTCACTCAATGGGCGCCCGCGTGGCGATTCGCGCCGCGGCGCTCGATCCGGGACGCATGGCCAGGCTGCTGCTTGTCGATCCGCCAATGTCCGGCCCGGGCCGCCGACCTTATCCAGTCCCTCTGGCTTGGTATGTCGAGTCGATCCAAATGGCTGTCAATGGCATCACGGCCGAAGAGCTTCGCCCCTATGCGCCCACGTGGACAGATGAACAATTGCGGCTGAGGGCCGAATGGCTCCATACGTGCGACCAGGATGCTGTTGTCCAGGCGCATGCTGGCTTCCATGAGGACGACATCCACGCCGATCTACCCAAACTGCGGACGCCTGGACTTCTGATGGCCGCGGGCCGAGGAGGGGTGATGCTGCCGGAAGACCTTGCCGAGATCGAGGCTCTCTCGCCTGGATTGTCGCAATGCACGGCCTTGAACGCCGGGCACATGATCCCGTGGGATGACGAGGAAGATTTTTATCGCTTGCTTGGTGATTACCTGAAGGTCGACCTGCGCTAGCGCAACCTGAAGCGCAGTTGGGTTTCCATTCACACTCAAGGGAGTCGATAAACTCGTCGGCTGACACCTTCAGCGATCTCGAGATGATGACAAAGCGTTCTCCCGCTCAGAAAAAGACGGTCGGCTCAGCCGATGTGGCAAAGCACCTGGTCCCAGAGCCTTTCAATCCATTGCGCCAGGTCATGTGGCGTCGCCCGGGTTTCCTCATCCGCAGGCTGACCCAGATCGGACAGGCGATCTTTTTCGATCTATGCAAGTCCGAAAGCATCACTCCGCTTCAGGTCGGCATGCTGACGGCGCTTTCGATGAACCCCTGGCTGGATCAGAAAGCGATCGGTCGAGAGCTTTCGCTGGACCGGACAACGACGGCGGAAGTGCTCAAACGCCTCGGTGACAAGGGGTTGGTCGAAACCCGCGTCAACCCGGATGATCGTCGATCAAGGCTTTCGGTGATCACCACGGATGGACTCAACCTGATCAACGACTTGCAAGAAAGCATTCACCGCTCTCAAGAACTGCTGATCGAACCGCTGTCGCCAGAAGATCGCGTTGTCTTCATGAGGTTGCTTGCGCAGCTCGTCGATGCGCATGAAAAGAAGGAAAAGGGAATTTGAGTCGTCTGATGGAGTTTTCGTCTTTCGGCGACTGATGAATATGGGCCCACTGCTTTCTTTCGGCGTCCGTATCGCTTGCCCGCACGTAAGTTGTGTCAATTAAGTAATTTGGGACTGCTCTGGAAGCAGGATGGAGATGAGCTACACCGCCCCCCTCAAGGACATGCTGTTCGACATCGAGCACCTGGCCAACATCGGCGAGATCGCCAGGCTGCCGGGCTTCGAAGACGCCGGTCTCGAAACCGCGCAGGCCGTGCTCGAGGAATGCGCGCGCTTCAACCAGGACGTGGTGGCGCCGCTGAACATCGAGGGCGACCGCAACCCCTCGTCCTTCAAGGACGGCCAGGTCACGACCACGCCGGGCTTCAAGGAAGCCTTCGCGCAGTACGTGTCGGGTGGCTGGCAAGGCCTTCAGCATCCGGCGGATTTCGGCGGCCAGGGCCTGCCCAAGACCATCGGCGCGGCCTGCGGCGAGATGCTCAATTCGGCCAACATGAGCTTCGCGCTGTGCCCGCTTTTGAGCGACGGTGCCATCGAGGCGCTGCTCACGGCCGGCTCCGACGAACTCAAGGCGGTGTACCTGGAGAAGCTGGTGAGCGGCCAGTGGACCGGCACCATGAACCTCACCGAGCCGCAGGCCGGCAGCGACCTGGCGCTGGTGCGCAGCCGCGCCGAACCGCAGCCCGACGGCACCTACAAGGTCTTCGGCACCAAGATCTTCATCACCTACGGCGAGCACGACATGGCCGAGAACATCGTGCACCTGGTGCTCGCACGCGTCACCGGCGCGCCCGAAGGCGTGAAGGGCATCAGCCTGTTCGTGGTGCCGAAGTTCCTCGTGAACAAGGACGGTCGCTTAAGCGAGCGCAACGACGTGCACTGCGTGAGCATCGAGCACAAGATGGGCATCAAGGCCTCGCCGACCGCCGTGCTGCAGTATGGCGACCACGGTGGGGCAGTGGGCTACCTCGTGGGCCAGGAGAACCGCGGCCTCGAGTACATGTTCATCATGATGAACTCGGCCCGCTACGCCGTGGGCATGCAGGGCATCGCGATTGCCGAACGCGCCTACCAGCACGCCGTGGCCTACGCGAAAGACCGCGTGCAGAGCCGCCCGGTCGATGGTTCGATGAACGCGAGCGCGCCCATCATCCACCACCCCGACGTCAAGCGCATGCTGATGACCATGCGCGCCTACACCGAAGGCTGCCGCGCCATGGCCTCGGTGGCCGCCGCCGCCTACGACGCCGCGCACCACCATCCCGATGCCGAGGCGCGCAAGCAGAACCAGGCCTTCTACGAATTCATGGTGCCGCTGGTCAAGGGCTACAGCACCGAGATGAGCCTCGAAGTGACCTCGCTCGGCGTGCAGGTGCATGGCGGCATGGGCTTCATCGAGGAGACCGGTGCGGCGCAGTACTACCGCGACGCCAAGATCCTCACGATCTACGAAGGCACCACCGCGATCCAGGCCAACGACCTCGTGGGCCGCAAGACGGCGCGCGACGGCGGCCAGACCGCCAGGGCCATTGCGGCGCAGATCGAGAAGACCGAAGCCGAGCTTGCCAAGAGCGACAGCAGCGCGGCCGCGGCGGCGGTGCTCAAGCGCCTGAAGGCCGCGCGCGAGGCTTTTGTGCAGGTGGTCGATTTCGTGGCGGGCCAGACCAAGGCGTCGCCCAACGCGGTGTTCGCGGGCAGCGTGCCCTACCTGATGCTCGCGGGCAACCTCGTGGCCGGCTGGCAGCTGGCGCGCTCGCTGATCATTGCAGAGGACCTTGCGTCGCACAACGTCGACGTGGACTTCATGCAGGCCAAGATCGCGACCGCGCGCTTCTATGCCGAGCACATCCTCGCCAAGGCGCCCGGGCTGCGCGACAGCATCGTTGATGGCGCGGAAAGCGTGACGGCGCTGGCAGCCGATATGTACTGACGGGAATGATCCGCAGGCGAAGCTCCTGACGCCAACTATCAACTCCTCGTTTCTGGTGGATTCCAAATTCAGCCGCGCGAGATCGGCCGCCGGTGAATCGGAGAGGCTGGCTGGCCGCGCTATTTCCCCGCAATGAAATCCGGATGACGCGCACAGATCTCCGGCAGCGAGCTCAGCGTGCCGGAGAGGTGCTCGCGCAGCGCCTTCTGCGCCGCGGCGCCGTCGTGCCTGGCGATGGCGCGCACGATGGCGCGGTGGTCGCGCAGGATTGCCTCGGTCTTGCCCGCCGTGGGCAGGTGCAGGCGCCGCAGGCGGTCCACGTGGCCCGAGACGCGGCACACCATGTCCCACAGGCTCGGCACGCCCGCGGCTTCATACATCAGCTGGTGGAACTTGCGGTCGGCGCCGACGAAGTCGCCGTACTGCCGCGCCGCCGCCAGCGTGGCCTGCAGCGCGACCTGGGCCTGCAGCTGGGCCACCAGCTCGGGCGGCGCCTCTTCGGCCAGCTGATGCACGATCTCGAGCTCGATCGAGCGGCGCAGGAAGTGCGCCTGCCTCGCGGCATCGACGTCGATGCGGCTCACCAGCGTGGCGTGCTGCGGGAACACGTCCACCAGGCCTTCCTCGGCCAGGCGCAGCAGCGCCTCGCGCACCGGCGTCTGGCTCACGCCGAAGCGGTCGGCCAGCTCCTGGCGGACCAGCACCGTGCCGGGCACGAGTTCGAGGGAGAGGATGGCGTCGCGCAGCTTTTCAAGCACCTGGGGCGCTGCAAGGCGTGTGCGGTCGAGTCGGATCCGGGGGAGGGCTGTCATTCGTTCGAATTTTCGCTTTGACCGAGTGATATATTAGTGTTTTAATGTGGCGGATCCCACAAAGAATACCGGTTCCGCCTCCGATGCCACGTTCCTACGACACCCTGCGCAGCGCCCGCTGGTTCGCGCCCGACGACTTTCGCTCATTCGGCCATCGCTCGCGCGTGATGCAGATGGGCTATGCGCCCGCCGACTGGGTGGGCAAGCCGATCATCGCCATCGTCAACACCTGGAGCGATGCCAACCAGTGCCATTCGCACTTCAAGCAGCGCGTGGACGACGTCAAGCGCGGCATCTTCCAGGCGGGCGGCTTCCCGCTCGAGCTGCCGGCCATCTCGCTGAGCGAAAGCATGGTCAAGCCGACCACCATGCTCTACCGCAACTTCCTCGCCATGGAGACGGAAGAGTTGTTGCGCAGCCATCCGGTGGACGGCGCGGTGCTGATGGGCGGCTGCGACAAGACCACGCCGGGCCTCACGATGGGCGCGCTGAGCATGGGCTTGCCGTTCATCTACCTGCCGGCCGGCCCGATGCTGCGCGGCAACTGGCGCGGGCAGGTGCTGGGCTCGGGCTCGGACGCCTTCAAGTACTGGGACCAGCGCCGCGCCGGCCAGCTGAGCGACCAGGCCTGGCAGGAGATGGAAGCGGGCATCGCGCGCAGCCACGGCACCTGCATGACGATGGGCACCGCGGCCACCATGATGGGCATCGCCGAGGCCGTGGGCTTCACCCTGCCGGGCGCCTCGAGCATTCCCGCGGCCGATGCCAACCATGTGCGCATGAGCGCCGAGTGCGGCCGCCGCATCGTCGAGATGGTGTGGGACGACCTGACGCCCGCGAAGATGCTCACGCGCGCCAACTTCGAGAACGGCATCGCCTGCGCGATGGCCATGGGATGCAGCACCAACGCCATCGTCCACCTGATCGCCATGTCGCGCCGCGCCGGCCATCCGGTCACGCTGGACGACTTCGACGCCGCGAGCCGCCGGGTGCCGGTGGTTGCCAACATCCGCCCGAGCGGCGACACCTACCTGATGGAAGACTTCTTCTATGCGGGCGGCCTGCCCGCGATGCTCGAGCGCATCCGCGGCCACCTGAAGACCGAGGCGCACACGGTCAACGGCCGCACCCTCGGCCAGAACATCGAGGGCGCCCAGGTGTTCAATGACGACGTCATCCGCCCGCTCGCCAACCCCATCTATGCCGAAGGCGCGCTGGCCGTGCTGCGCGGCAACCTCGCGCCTGACGGCGTGGTGATCAAGCCCAGCGCCTGCGCGCCGCACCTGCTGCAGCACACCGGCCGTGCGCTGGTGTTCGACGACTATCCGGCGCTCAAGCAGGCGGTGGACGATCCCGCGCTCGACGTGACCGGCGACGACATCCTGGTGCTGCGCAACGCCGGCCCGCGCGGCGCCGGCATGCCCGAGTGGGGCATGCTGCCGATCCCCACCAAGCTGCTGAAGCAGGGCGTGAAGGACATGCTGCGCCTGTCGGATGCGCGCATGAGCGGCACCAGCTACGGCGGCTGCCTGCTGCACTGCTCGCCCGAGGCGGCCGTGGGCGGGCCGCTGGCGCTGGTGCGCACGGGCGACCGCATTACGGTGGACGTGCCCGCACGCACGATCCATCTCGAAGTGAGCGACGAGGAACTGGCCCGCCGCAAGGCGGCCTGGACACCGCCGCCCGCGCGCTACGAACGCGGCTACGGCTGGATGTTCGGCCGCCACATCCTGCAGGCCAACGAGGGCTGCGACTTCGACTTCCTCGAAACCGCCTTCGGCCGCCCGGTGCCCGAGCCGGACATCTTCTGAAGACCACAACGGAGAGCGACAACGTGAATCCCCAAACCCGCGAGAAGCTGATGAAGGTCAGCACCGCCACCCTGTGCACGGCGCTGTTCAAGCGCGGACTGCGCAACCAGTTCATCCAGGACGTGCATCCGCTCGATGCGAGCCTGCCCAACATGGTCGGCGAGGCCTTCACGCTGCGCTACATGCCGGCGCGCGAAGACCTGAACCCCATCACCGTGTTCAACGACCGCAACCACCCGCAGCGCCAGGCCGTGGAGCAGTGCCCGGTGGGCGCGGTGCTGCTGATGGACAGCCGCAAGGACGCGCGCGCCGCCTCGGCCGGCGGCATCCTGGTGAGCCGGCTCATGAAACGCGGCGTGGCCGGCGTGGTCACCGACGGCGGCTTCCGCGACAGCCCCGACATCGCCAGGCTCGGCTTTCCGGCCTACCACCAGCGCCCGAGCGCGCCCACCAACCTGACCCTGCACCAGGCCATCGACATCAACGTGCCGATCGGCTGCGGCGACGTGGCCGTGTGGCCTGGCGACGTGGTGGTGGGCGATGCCGAAGGCGTCATCGTGATTCCGGCGGCCATGGCCGACGAGATCGCGGCCGAGGCCACCGAGATGACGGTCTTCGAGGACTTCGTGCAGGAGAAGGTGCTCGAGGGCCGCTCCATCCTCGGCCTCTATCCGCCGACCGAGGAGCAAAGCCGCACCGAGTTCGCCGCCTGGCGCCAGGCCTGCGGGCGCTGAGTCCGGCTTTTCCCGACGACGACCAACGACAAGAGAGACAACACCATGCCCTTCATCCCACGCGCCGCCGGCCTTCTGTTTGCCGCACTCGCATCCTCACTTGCATTGGCCCCGGCCGCGGCCCTCGCGCAGGCCGAGTGGCCCACGGCCAAGCCCATCACTTACGTCGTGCCCTTCACGGCCGGCGGCTCCACCGATATCGTGGGCCGCATCCTGTCGAACAAGCTGCAGGAGAGCCTTCACCAGTCGGTGGTGGTGGACAACAAGCCGGGGCAGGCCGGCGGCATCGGCGCGGCCTACGTGGCCAAGGCCGCGCCCGACGGCTACACGCTGTTCGGCGGCACCATCAGCACGCACGCCATCAACGCCAGCCTCTACAAGAAGCTGCCCTATGACCCGATGAAGGACTTCGAGCCCGTGTCGCTGGTCGGCCGGCTGCCCAACGTGCTGATCGTCAACAGCGAGCTCGGCGTGAACTCGGTGGCCGAGCTGATCGCGCTGCTCAAGAAGGACGAATCCAAGCGCACCTTCGCCTCGTCCGGCGCCGGCACCTCGACGCACCTGGCGGGCGAGATGTTCGCCGACATGATCGGCGTCAAGCTCACGCACGTGCCGTACAAGGGCACGCCGCCCGCCATGACCGATGTCGCGTCGGGCCTGGTGCCCTTCATGTTCGACCAGGTGACGGCCGCGCTGCCGCTCGTCAAGAGCGGCCGGCTCAAGCTGCTGGCCGTGACCACCGGCAAGCGCATCGCGCTGGTGCCGGAACTGCCGACCATGATCGAGTCGGGCGTGCCGGGCTTCGAGATGTCGTCCTGGCAGGCCGTGTATGCGCCCAAGGGCACGCCCAGGCCCATCGTGCAGCGCCTGAATGCCGAGATTGTGAAGGCGCTGAAGCAGCCTGACGTGCAGGCCAAGCTCTCGGGCCAGCTGGCCATGGAGATCGTCGGCAGCACGCCGGAGGAACTGCGCGACCACATGGCGCGCGAGATCCCGCGCTGGGCCGAGCTGGTGAAGAAGTCGGGCGCGACCGCGGACTGAGTCTCGCGGCGGGCTTGCCGGTGCGGCCGCTCAGGGCGAGCGCGGCAGCAGCGCCGGTATCAGCGTGCGGTTCATCCGCTCCCGCCACCAGCGCAGCGCCTGGCCCTGCGCATTGGTCTTCCATGCGAGCCAGAAGGCCTCGGGCGGGCGCGGCTCTTCGGTCGGCAGTTCCACCAGCGTGCCTCGCCTGAGCTCGTTCACGATGCAGGCGCGCGGCAGGAAGCCATGGCCCAGCCCGGCCACCTGGCAGGCGATCTTCGCGGCCATCGACGGCACGGTGATGCGCGGCTGGCCCGCGAGCAGGCCCACCGTGCGCTCCGACAGCGTGCGCGCGCTGTCGCCCACCACGATGGCGTTGCACTCCAGCAGGTCGCCGCGCTGCACCGGCCGGCCCAGCCGCGTGAGCGGGTGCGTGGGCGCCACGCAGAACGCGAACTCCAGGCTGCCCACGGCCACGGCCTGGTAGCCGCCGCCGGCCGGGCCTTCGCCCGCGGCAATCACGATGTCGGCGCGGCCCTCGCGCAGCGCCTCCCAGCTGCCCGTGAGCGCCTCGCAGCCCACGCGCAGCCGCGTGCCGCAGCGCAGGTCCTCGAAGGCGCGGATGTCGCCGATCAGCGCCTCGGTGGGAATGAGCGAGTCGTGCACCAGCCGCAGCTCCGACTCGTAGCCGGTGGCGATCTGCCGCATGCGCGATTCGAGGTCGCTCGCGGCGCTGAGCAGCCAGCGGCCTTCCTTGAGCATTTCCTCGCCCGCGCCCGTGAGGGTCACGCGCGGGCCGTTGCGCTCGAACAGCAGCATGCCCAGCTGCTCCTCCAGCTTGCCCACCGCGTACGAGATGGTGGAGGGCACCTTGTTCAGGCGCGCGGCGGCGGCGGCGAAGGAGCCGTGGCGCGCAATGGCGTCGACGACCTCGATGGCTTCCAGGCTGAGTTTGAGCACGCGGCAATCCTCGAAAAGGCAATGATCGAAAACTTCGATCATTGATGGTGAAAAGTTTCGTCGATGACGGATGAAATGGCCCCGATGATTGAGCCCATGCCAAGGAGATTTCCTCCGAAAGCAATTGTGAATCGAATCGAACATCCACTCAACCCCAAAGGAGCTTCCCATGTCCATCAAAGCCACCCCCACCGCCGGCGCCAAGCTGCTCACCCCCACCGACCACACGCTGGTGATGATCGACTTCCAGTCGCAGATGGCCTTTGCCACGCACTCGATCGATGCGGTGAACCTGCGCAACAACGCCGCGCTGGTGGCGCAGGCCGCGGCCGGCTTCAAGGTCTCCACCATCCTGACCACGGTGGCCGAGAAGAGCTTCTCGGGCCCGATGTTCAGCGAGATCACCGAGGCCTTCCCGGGCCAGAAGATGCTCGACCGCACCTCGATGAACACTTGGGAAGACGCGGCCGTGATCGAGCGCGTGAACCAGATCGGCAAGCCGCGCATCGTGCTGGCGGGCCTGTGGACCAGCGTGTGCATCGTCGGCCCGGCGCTGTCGGCGCTCGACCAGGGCTTCGAGGTGTACGTGATCGCCGACGCCTGCGGCGATGTCTCGGCCGAGGCGCACAACCGCGCGATGGAGCGCATGGTGCAGGCCGGCGCGCAGCCGATGACCTCGCTGCAGTACCTGCTCGAACTGCAGCGCGACTGGGCGCGCGGCGACACCTACGAGCTGACCACCGGCATCGCGAAGAAGGTGGGCGGCGCCTACGGCCTGGGCGTGACCTACGCCAAGACCATGTTCGGCGCGCACGAAGGCTGAGCGGGATAGAAGAGAAGGAAGGCCCGGCCATGAAGCCCTATGTCGTTTCCCTTGCGCTCGGCCTTCTGGTCGGCGTGATCTATGCGCTCTTCCAGGTGCGCTCGCCGGCGCCGCCGGTCATCGCGCTGGTGGGATTGCTCGGTATCCTGCTGGGCGAGCAGATTCCGCCGCTGGTGAAGAGCCTGGTCGGGCCGCAGGCCGTGGCCGCGTCCTGGCTGCACCACCAGGTCAAGCCGCATGTGTTTGGCGAGCTGCCGAAATGCCTGCCCACCGACACCGCGTCTTCCAAGGAGCCCCGCAATGGCTGAAACCCAGACCCCCGATTTGATCCTGCACCGCGGGCTGTTCACCACCCTCGACCGCGCCAATCCCACGGCCGATGCGGTGGCCATCAAGGACGGCCGCTTCACGCACGTGGGCCGGGCCGAGGACATCCTGCCCCTCGCCCGCAGCCACACCCGCGTGATCGACCTGCAGGGCAAGCGCGTGCTGCCGGGCCTGATTGACAACCACCTGCACATCATCCGCGGCGGGCTCAACTTCAACATGGAGCTGCGCTGGGACGGCGTGCGCAGCCTGGCCGACGCCATGGGCATGCTCAGGCGCCAGGTGGCCGTCACGCCGGCGCCGCAATGGGTGCGCGTGGTCGGTGGCTTCACCGAGCACCAGTTCGCCGAGAAGCGCCTGCCGACCATTGCGGAACTCAATGCGGTGGCGCCCGACACGCCGGTGTTCATCCTGCACCTGTACGACCGCGCACTGCTCAACGGTGCCGCGCTGCGCGCCGTCGGCTACACCAAGGACACGCCCGCGCCGCCCGGCGGTGAGATCGTGCGCGACGCGGCCGGCAACCCGACCGGCCTGCTGCTGGCCAAGCCCAACGCCGCCATCCTCTACGCCACGCTGGCCAAGGGCCCGAAGCTGCCCTTCGACTACCAGCTCAATTCCACGCGCCACTTCATGCGCGAGCTCAACCGCCTGGGCGTGACTGGCGCCATCGACGCGGGCGGCGGCAACCAGAACTACCCCGACGACTACGCCGTGATCCAGAAGCTGGCCGACGACGGCCAGCTCACCATCCGGCTGGCCTACAACCTGTTCACGCAGAAGCCCAAGGCCGAGAAGGAAGACTTCCTGAACTGGACTGCCAACTCGACGTACAAGCAGGGCGACGACTACTTCCGCCACAACGGCGCGGGCGAGATGCTGGTGTTCTCGGCCGCCGACTTCGAGGATTTCCGCCAGCCGCGGCCCGACATGGCGCCCGAGATGGAAGGCGAGCTCGAGGACGTGGTGCGCATCCTCGCGCAGAACCGCTGGCCGTGGCGCATGCACGCCACCTACGACGAAACCATCAGTCGCGCGCTCGACGTGTTCGAGCGCGTCAACCAGGACACGCCGCTCGCGGGCCTGAACTGGTTCTTCGACCATGCCGAGACCATCTCCGAGCAGTCGATGGACCGCATTGCCGCGCTGGGCGGCGGCGTCGCGGTGCAGCACCGCATGGCCTACCAGGGCGAGTATTTCGTCGAGCGCTACGGCCACGGCGCAGCCGAGGCCACGCCGCCGGTCAGGCGCATGCTCGAGCGCGGCCTGAAGGTGTCGGCCGGCACCGACGCCACGCGCGTCGCCTCGTACAACCCGTGGGTGTCGCTGTCGTGGCTGGTCACCGGCAAGACGGTGGGCGGCATGCAGCTGTATCCGCAGCGCAACTGCCTCGACCGCGAAGGCGCACTGCGCATGTGGACCGAGAACGTGACCTGGTTCTCCAACGAGGTCGGCAAGAAGGGCCGCATCGAGGCCGGCATGCTCGCCGACCTCGTGGTGCCCGACCGCGACTACTTCGCCTGCGCCGAATCGGAGATTGCCGACACCACCGCGCTGCTCACCCTGGTGGGCGGCAAGGTGGTCTACGGCGCCGGCCCCTTCGCCGCGCACGACGAGGGCGCGCCGCCGCCGGCCATGCCCGACTGGTCGCCCGCGCGCACCTTCGGCGGCTACGCCGGCTGGGCCGACACCGCTGAAGGCGCACCGATGCAGAAGGTGCTGCGCAACGCCGCCGCGGCCTGTGCCTGCGCCAACAACTGCAACGTGCACGGCCACCAGCATGCGACGGCCTGGAGCAGCAAGCTGCCGATCGCCGACCTCAAGAGCTTCTGGGGCGCGCTCGGCTGCGCCTGCTGGGCAGTGTGATGGCGACGATGCGCTGGACCACCTCAGCCGCGCTGCGCTGGGTCGCCTTGCTGCTGCTGTGCGCGGCCTACCTGCAGGGCGGGCTCAACAAGGCGATGGACTTCAACGCGGCCATCGCCGAGATGAACCATTTCGGCCTCTCTCCCGCGGGGCCGCTGGCCGCGGCGGTGATCGTGCTGGAGCTCGGCGCTGCAGCGCTCATCCTCACGGGCTTCCATCGCTGGCTTGGCGCACTGGCGCTGGCGGGCTTCACCTTGATGGCGACCTTCGTTGCGCTGCGCTTCTGGGAGATGCCGCAGCCGGAGCGCTTCATGGCGGCCAATTCCTTCTTCGAACACCTGGGCCTGGTCGGCGGCTTTCTGCTCGTTGCCTGGCTCGACCTGAAAGAACGTGCCCATGTCTGATTCACCCCAAGGCGCCGCTGTCGCTCCCGCAACGCCCGGCGCCTTCGCGCCCTTGCGCCAGCCGGTCTTTGCCGTGCTGTGGGCGGCCACCGTGCTCGGCAACATCGGCAGCTTCATGCGCGACGTGGCGAGTTCCTGGCTGGTGACCGACCTGTCGGCCAGCCCCACGGCGGTGGCGCTGATCCAGACCGCGGCCACGCTGCCGATTTTCCTGCTTGCGATCCCGGCCGGGGTGCTCTCCGACATCCTCGACCGGCGGCGCTTCCTGATCTTCGTGCAGCTGGTGCTGGCGGCCGTGAGCGGCACGCTGCTGGTGCTCTCGCACACCGGCGCGCTCACGGTCGAGTACCTGGTCGCGCTGACGTTCGTGGGCGGCATCGGCGCCGCGCTCATGGGGCCGACCTGGCAGTCGATCGTGCCCGAGCTGGTGCCGCGCGCCGAGCTCAAGGGCGCGGTGGCGCTGAACTCGCTGGGCATCAACATCGCACGCTCCATCGGGCCGGCCGCGGGCGGCCTGATCCTCGCGAGCTTCGGTGCCGCCGTCACCTACGGCATCGACGTGCTCAGCTACGCATTCGTGATCGCGGCGCTGCTGTGGTGGAAACGTCCGGCGGCCGTCGACAGCGGCCTGTCCGAGAACTTCCTCGGTGCCTTCCGCGCCGGCCTGCGCTACACGCGCGCCAGCCGCGAGCTGCACCGCGTGCTGCTGCGCGCGGCGGTGTTCTTCCTCTTTGCCAGCTCGGTGTGGGCGCTGCTGCCGCTGGTGGCGCGCCAGATGCTCGGCGGCAGCGCGGGCTTCTACGGCATCCTGCTCGGCGCCGTGGGTGCGGGTGCCATCGGCGGCGCGCTGGTGATGCCGCGGCTGCGCGCACGGCTCGACGCCGACGGCATGCTGCTGCTGGCTTCGCTGCTCACCGCCGGCGTGATGGGCAGCCTGGTCTTCGCGCCGCCGCAGTGGCTTGCGGTGCTGTTGCTGCTGGTGCTGGGCCTGGGCTGGATCATCGCGCTCACCACGCTCAATGGCGTGGCGCAATCGATCCTGCCGAACTGGGTGCGCGGACGCGGCCTGGCCGTCTACCTCACGGTGTTCAACGGCGCGATGGCGGCCGGCAGCCTGGGCTGGGGCCTGGTCGCGCAGCAGGTCGGCGTGCCGGCCACGCTGGTGGCGGGTGCAGTGGGCCTGGCCGTGGCCGGGCTGATCTTTCATCGGGTGCGCCTGCCGGCCGGCGAAGCCGACCTGCAGCCCTCGAACCACTGGCCCGAGCCGCTGCTGGCCCAGCCTGTGGCGAACGACCGCGGGCCGGTGATGGTGCAGGTGGAATACCGCATCCGCCAGGAGGACCGTGTCGCGTTCCTCGCCGTGATGAAGCGGCTGTCGCTGGAGCGCCGCCGCGACGGCGCCTATGCCTGGGGCCTCACCGAACACACGGGCGACCCCGAGCGCGTGATGGAGTGGTTCCTCGTCGAGTCCTGGGCCGAGCACCTGCGCCAGCACCACCGCGTGTCGCATGCCGATGCCGACCTGCAGGGCGAGGCCATGCGCTTCCACGCCGGGCCCGGCCGGCCCGAGGTGCATCACTTCCTGTCGCTCTGATTTCCTTCTTCTCTCTTTTCATCCAACTGGAAAAACCATGACCACACTCACATTGCGCGACGGCACCGAGCTCTACTACAAGGACTGGGGCTCGGGCCAGCCCATCCTGTTCAGCCACGGCTGGCCTCTGAGCGCCGACATGTGGGACGCCCAGATGCTGTTCTTCGCCGAACGAGGCTACCGCGCGATCGCCTTCGACCGCCGCGGCTTCGGCCGCTCCAGCCAACCCTGGAGCGGCTACGACTACGACACCTTCGCCGACGACATCGCCGAGCTGATCGAGACGCTCGACCTGAAGGACGTGATCCTCGTGGGCTTCTCGATGGGCGGCGGCGACGTGACACGCTACATCGCGCGCAAGGGCAGCGCACGCGTGGCCAGGCTCGCGCTCATCAGCGCCGTGACGCCGCTGTTCATGAAGACGCCCGACCATCCCGTCGGCCCCGAGGCCTCGCTGTTCGCCGGCATCCGTGCCGGCCTGGCCGCCGATCGCCCGCAGTTCCTCGACGACTTCAGCACACTTTTCTATGGCACCAACCGCCCCGGTGCGAAGGTGCCGCAGGGCATCTTCAAGCAGACGCTGCAGATCGCGCTGCAGGCCTCGATCAAGGCCACCATCGACTGCGTGACCGCCTTCTCCGAAACCGACTTCCGTCCCGACATGGCGAAGATCGACGTGCCCACGCTCGTGATCCACGGCGACGACGACCAGGTGGTGCCCCTCGAGGCCACCGGCAAGCTCGCGGCCGAGATGATCAAGGGCAGCCAGCTCAAGGTCTACGCCGGCGCGCCGCATGCCACCTGCACCACGCATAAAGATCAGGTGAACGCGGATCTGCTGGCATTCATCCAGGCCTAGGAGCAGGCGAGCCTCAGTCGTAGCTCGCGGTCAGGCCGACCGACGAGTACGCGCTGCGCCCGTGGATCGCGATGTAGAAGTCACCAGGCAGGGGATTGCTGATCGCGATGGCTTCGTTGCTGCCGTTGACGTAGGGGCGATAGTCCCAGGCCGTCAGCGACGGGAGTGCGCCGAGGCGGATGTACATGTCGCCGTCACCACCGCCGACGGGGCCCGCCATGTTGATGTTCAGCTGCGCAACGCCGGGTGGGACTGTGATCCTGTAATAGCTCCAGCTGTCGGTGCCGCCGGCCAGGCCTTGGGCGGGCTGGTTGTTCAGGAGTTGCACAAGAGGTGGCCGGGTGTCCATCTTGAAGGAGCGCGCCATGACGTCCCATCCGGTCTCGGCAGAGGTGCTGACCCATGTCACTGCAAAATTTCCCACCGGGTCCATTGCCAGCAGCGGGCTGGCTCCAAATTGCGGTTGCGGCGGGTCGACTCGAAATTCATCGGCAATCGGAGTTCCATCGCTGCGAAATTGCCTGGCCGCCAACGTGGAGCTTTGGGGGCCACCGACCACGCCACTCGATGCAATCCATGAAACGACAAAATCGCCATTCTCTGCAATCCCCGGATTCGGCCCGGGTTCGCCTTCGTGGATGCGTTGGTTGACTCGCACCGATCCGCCGGGGTTGCCATTCGCGTCATAGGGGCGGGCGTATATGTTCCAAGTGTAGTTGTCATCCTGGGAAGCGCTCCAGGTGATGATGGATTTCCCGCCGGGTTCCATGGCAATACGGCCGCCCGAGCTGTATATCGATCGGATGGCGCTGACGACAAGTGCCGGAGCCAGCGCCACACCTGCGCGGCTGAAGCGCTGGATCATGATGTTGGATTGGTTTGCCGTCGGACCGGGCCTGGTCGCAAATGACAATGCGATGTTCCCTGCATCGTCGGTGGCAATTGAACTGGGGCCGGCGAGTTTGTCCGGGGCATCCGATGCAACGATGATTTCAGGACCGATGGGAATCCCGCCGGTATTGAATCGCCTGATTGCAATCGTACGAGGCGCCCCTTCCGAGGCCGAGCGCGAGTAGGCTGCAGTGATATTGCCGTCCGTATCCATGCTCGCGACCGTGCTCGATGAATCCGGAGTCGTTTGGAAACTGGAGAGCAGATTGCCGTTCCTGTCATAAGCCATGACTCGTCCTGGGTCGCTTCCGAAGACGAAGTTGCCGGCGCGGTCGACCGAGAAGTTTGCATACGCCGGAGGCGTCTGGATCTGGTGTCTTGTCAGAAAAGGCGTGCCTGACGACCTTATTCTTTGAGCGTATGTGGCATTTGCTGCGGCGTCGAACCAGATCAGAAGTTTTTCTCCGTTTGAACCTGCGGAGAAGTAGATCGGACGCTGATTGCCCGCAGTGGCGGTATTCACCATGACGGGATCCCCGAGCGGCGCGGCCTGTGCCTGAGGAGCAGCGACAAATCCCGACAGACAGCCCAATGACATCAAAAGTCGTCGCAGCAAGGCATGAGGCATGGATTCCTTCTTTCTCCGTTGGCATCAGGGTGCTCCCCTCGATCCGCAGGACCATGATGTCGGGGTCGATGAAGTTGTCAACGTAGAGTTAAGTTGCCATCGGCGCTCCGCGTGCGTCCTTTCGGTAGCGACGGTCGAACGCTGCCGCGACCCGCGCCGTCATCGGGTCGGTGGTCCTCGGTCCGAAGGCAAAGCCGAGCCACTCGAAGCGCTGGCGTGCTGTAGAGCCAGTGGCCTCGCTCGCAGGCGCTGTCGGGCCGCGCCCTCGTTCCGGCCCTTTCCTGCAAGCGGACGCGGAGAACGGAGGACAAGCCGCTTGCCGCGCACCGCGTTCGCCGGAGAACTTCAGGCCGCGAGCAGGCACTCTTCGGTGCCCACGGCCACGCCGCCGGCATCGAAGAAGTGAAGCGCGCCGGGCGCGATGGCCAGCCGCAGGGTGCCCGAAAGATTCGCGTCCGCCTCCGGTGCCATGAGCACCAGCTCGCCGAGCGACGACCTCAGGTAGCAGTACGCGCGGTCGCCCAGTTGCTCGACCGCCAGCGTCTCGCAGCCCTGGAGTTCGAGCAGTACCTCGCCGGGCGCGGGTTCGCCGATGCGTGTCTGCTCGGCGCGAAAGCCCAGCGTGGCCGGCTGGCCCGGCATGGGGCGCGGTATCTGCACGCGCGCATCGCCGAGCCGCAGCAGCGTGCCGTTCGCATCAGCCTGCGCGCTGTCGATCTTGAAGAAGTTCATGCGCGGCGTGCCGATGAAGCCCGCCACGAACAGGTTGGCGGGCGAGCGGTACAGCGCAAGCGGCGAGCCCACCTGCTCGATGCGGCCCTTGCGCAGCACCGCGATCTGGTCGGCCAGCGTCATGGCCTCGGTCTGGTCGTGTGTCACGTAGACGGCGGTGGCCTTCAGCGTGCGCTGCATGCGCGCGATCTCCAGGCGCAGCTTCACGCGCAGCTCGAGGTCGAGGTTCGACAGCGGCTCGTCGTAGAGAAACACCTCGGGCTTGCGGATCATCGCGCGGCCCATCGCCACGCGCTGGCGCTGGCCGCCCGAGAGCTGGCGCGGATAGCGCTCCAGCAGCGGGGTGAGTTCGAGCTTGTGCGCGATCTCGTCCACGCTGCGCTCCTGCTCGGCGGCCGTGGCCTTGGCCATGCGCAAGGGGAAGGCGAGGTTCTGCCGCACCGTCTTGTGCGGATAGAGCGCGTAGTTCTGGAACACCAGCGCGCAGCCGCGCTCGGCGGGCGGCACGTCGTTCACCACGCGGCCGCCGACCCGCACCTGGCCGCCGCTCGGCGTCTCCAGCCCCGCGATCATGCGCAGCAAGGTCGACTTGCCGCAGCCCGACGGCCCGAGCAGCACCGTGACCTGGCCGTCGGGCATGGTGAGATCGATGCCGGGGATCACCTCGACATCGCCGAAGCGCTTGCTGATGGATTGGAGCTGGATCTCTGCCATGGTGGTGCTTGCTGATGAGGAAGGGTGGGGAGGTCTTCAGGCCGGCGGCGTGGCGCCCGACCTGGCGACTCCGCGCTGGATGTTCGATTCGGTGAGGCCGAGCAGCTCTTCCATGGCCTTGCGCGCCGCGGCCGGCTTGCGGGCCCAGATCTGGTCGAGCACCGCGCGGTGCATCGGCAGGCTCTTGCGCGGCGCGCCCGGCTGGCGCGTCGACAGCTCGAAGGACATGCGCAGCGCCGCCTCGATGGTGGCGCCGAAGGCCACCAGGAACGGATTGCCGGTGGCGCTGAGGATGGCCTGGTGAAAGCTCAGGTCCGGCCCGGCATAGGCCACCGGATCCATGCCCGCGGCGTCCATCAGGCGGTAGGCGCGCTCGATCGCGGCAATGGCGGCGTCGGGCGCCGAAGCGGCCGCGATCTCGCAGGCGGCGGGTTCGACGATGCGCCGAAGCTGCATCAGGTGCTGCGCCATCTGCGCGCGGTCGTGGCCCGACCAGGTCCAGCGCAGCACGTCCTCGTCGAGCATGTTCCATTGCATGCGCGGCAGCACCCGCGTGCCGGCCTTCTGCCGCGACGCGAGCAGGCCCTTGGCCTTCAGCCGGGTCAGCGCCTCGCGCACGGAGGTGCGCGCCACCCCCAGCTGCTCGGCCAGCTCGACCTCGGTCGGCAGCGTCGATTCGTCATTCCATTCGCCGCCGATCACGCGCCGCGCGAGCGCCTCCGTCACGGCCAGCGGACCGCGCCGGGCGGGCGTGTCCGTGGCGGCGGGTTTCTTCGACGTTTTTGTTTTATGGTCTGACATATTTATTGATGCGATGAGCTTATATCTGGGGAAGTCGTAGGGAATCTCGGGTTTTCCATGAGCTGTGGAGTCTTATTTGTCTGTCATATTCGCTTCCACAAGCAAGTGGAACATGCCGGCCGCCCTCGTTGCGCCGCGTGATTCTGATCGAAAGAGAGACAAGCATGAGCCTCCTGCACTCCCTCGCTGTCGACACGCAGCGCCGCCGGTTGATCAAGGCCGCGGCTGCCACGGCAGTGGCCGGCGCCGGCACTGCGCTGGCGTTTCCCGCCATCGCGCAAGCCAAGCCCTTTGCCGGCCTCAAGCTGCGCGGCGCCGCATACCAGCACGGCTTCTTCAACATCCTGCGCAAGTACATCCCGGAGTTCGAGCAGCAGACGGGCATGACGGTCGACCTGCAGCTGTCGGCCTTCCCGGTCTACAACCAGCAGGCCGACCTGGAGCTGTCTTCGGGCGGCAGCGCCTGGGATTTCTGCAACGTCACCTTCATCCTTGCCGCGCGCTGGGTCGCGGCCGGCCTGCTCGCCAACCTGAGCGATTTCGCGGCCGACCGCAGGCTCACGCCGGCCAGCTGGAACCCGGACGATTTCGTCAAGGGCGCGCAGCTGCCGTACCTCGACAAGGCCGGCAAGGCCTATGGCTTTGCGTGGGAAGGCGGCGCGATGCTCATGGGCATGAGCCGCACCGACCTGATGAAGAAGCGCGGGGTCGAGGCGCCGCAGACCTTCGACGAATTGATGAAGGTCTGCGAGGCGGTGCACGGGCAGGACGGCGTCACGGGCTTCGTGAGCTCCAACCTGCACCACTGGTTCCTGCCGCCGTACATCCACGGCTTCGGCGGCGACCTGTTCGCGAATCCGCCGGCGGACATCAAGCCCACGCTCGACTCGGCCGCCGCGGTGCAGGCCACGGCCTTCTATTCGACGTTATTGTCCAAATACAGCCCGCAGGGCGTGCTCGGCTACACCGAGGACCAGGCGCGCGCCGCGCTGATCGGCGGCCGTTCGAACATCTTCATCCATTCGAGCTCCTGGGTCACCGCGATGCTGAGCTCGCCCGAGAGCAAGGTGAAGGACACCGCGCGCGTCGTGCGCATGCCGGCCGGCCCGAAGGGCGACTTTCCCGCCGCCAACAGCCAGGGCCTCGGCATCCCGAAGAACGCGAAGAACAAGGAAGCGGCCTGGGAGTTCATCAAATGGGCACTGAGCCCCGAGCTCACCGCGCGCATCGTGAAGGACACCGGGCATCCGTCGATCTGCCGGCGCTCGGTGATCGAAAGCGCCGAGTACAAGCGCATCAACACCATCAACGGCCAGGACATCGGCAAGCTCTATCTCGAAGTGCTCGAGCAGCCCGGCAAGACGCGCAACTACATGGCGTACCGCACGGTCAAGGAATTTCCGCTGGTGGGCGACGTGCTGAACAAGGCCGTGGAGCGCGTGGTCTCGGGCCAGGCGCCGGCCGCCGATGCCATGAAGACGGCGCAGGAGGCCGCGCTCGGCAGCCTGCGGCGCGCCGGAGCCAAGGTATGAGCGCAGCGGCAGCGCCAAGGGTGCACCAGTGAGCGCGAGAGGAGCGTCCTACGAGGCGCAGCGCCGCCGCTTCGTGCGCTTGGCGATGGCGCCGAGCCTGCTGTTCCTGCTGCTGGTGGCGGGGCTGCCCACCGTCTTCCTGCTGGTCACGAGCCTCACGCCCGGCGCGCTGGTGAACCCGGGCTCGCTGGGCGACTTCTCGGAGCCGCTGCGCAACTACAGGCTGCTGGGCAGCGACGAGCGCTTCGTCGGCTCGCTGGGCGTGCAGGCGCGCCTCTCGGTCTACACGGTCGTGCTGCAGGTGCTGCTGGGCACGGGGCTGGCGCTGCTCGTGCATTCGGGGCAGGAGCGCTGGCAATCGCTGCGCCACCTGTTCGTGATTCCGATGGTGCTGCCGCCGATCGTCGTCGCGGTGATCTGGAAGCTGATCTACACGCCCGACATCAGCCCGATCTACCAGGCCGCCCGCATGCTGGGCGTGACGCTGCCGGCGCTCACCACGCACGTCGACTTCGCGCTGTGGTCCATCGTCATCGCCGACACCTGGGAATGGGCGCCGTTCACCTTCCTGATGGTGCTGGCCGCCTTGCAGACGCTGCCGGCCGAATACGTCGAGGCCGCGCGCATGGACGGCGCCGACGCCTGGCGCGTGTTCGGCCACATCGTGCTGCCCTACATCGCGCCGGTGCTGCTGGTGTGCACGCTGTTCCGCCTGATCGACAGCATCAAGGCCTTTCCGCTGATTTTCCTCCTGACCGGCGGCGGACCGGGCTCGGTGACGGAGGTGACCAACTACTACGCCTATCTCGTGGCCTTCAACTTCGGCGAGCTCGGCTATTCGAGCGCCATCACCGTCGTGCTGCTCGCGGCCACCGTGCTGATCAGCTGGGGCGCGATGCGCGTGAGCCGCCATGCGGGAGGTGCCGAATGAGCTCGAATCGAATGAGGTCGCTGCGCCGGCGCTGGCCGCTCGCGCGCTGGGCCGTGCCGCTCGTGCTGTTCGCGATGCTGCTGCCGTTCCTGTGGCTGCTGCAGATGTCGTTCAAGCCGACGCCGCTGATCCTCGAGTTTCCGCCGCGGGTCTTCTTCATGCCCACGCTGGAGCACTACGTGGGCCTCTGGCAGGCCGGCTTTCCGGAGTCCTTCCTCAACAGCCTGGTCACGAGCATCGTGTCGACGCTGCTCGCGCTGGTGCTCGGCATTCCGGCGGCCTACGCGCTGTCGCGCTGGACCGGGCGCGGACGCTTCGGCCTGGGCCTGGGCATCCTGCTCACGCGCATGGCGCCGCCGATCGCCTTCACGATCCCGTTCTTCCTGGCGTACCGCTACCTCGGCCTGCTCGACACCCGCACCGGCCTGATCCTCATCTACATGACCTTCAACCTGCCGCTGGTGATCTGGATGATGCAGCCCTTCTTCGACGCGGTGCCGGCTTCGCTGGAAGAGGCGGCGCTGATGGACGGCGCGGGCTACGCCACCGTGTTCATGGAGATCGTGATGCCGGTGGCGGCGGCCGGCATCGCGGCCACCGCGATCCTGTGCTTCCTCTATGCCTGGAACGACTTCTTCTTCGCGCTCATCCTCACGCGCACCGATGCGCGCACCGCGCCGGTCGCGGTGGTCAACTTCATGAACTACGAGGGCTGGGAGTGGGGCAAGATCGCCGCCGGCGGCTCGCTGGTGATGGCGCCCGTGCTGGTGTTCTCGATGCTGGTGCGGCGCTACCTGGTGAGCGGCCTCACGGCCGGCGCGGTGAAGGGCTGAGGCGATGGTCCCCCCGAGCCTCAGCGGCGCGACGCGCCTCGTGCCGATCCTCGCGCATCCGGTCGACCACGTGCGCGCGCCGCGCATCTACAACCCGGCCTTCGCAGCCGCCGGCCTCGACTGGTGCCTGGTGCCGATGGGCGTGCATCCCGGCGACTTCGCGGCCACCGTGGCGCAGCTCGCGCGCGTGGGCAACCTGCAGGGCCTGAACCTCACGATCCCGCACAAGGCCGCGGCGCATGCGCTGTGCGCGCGCCTCGGGCCCGAGGCGCAGCGCACGGGCGTGGTCAACACCATGCGCATCGACGCCGATGGCCAATGGTCGGGCGAGAGCTTCGACGGCGTGGGCTTTGTCGACGCCGCGCGTGCGCACGGCGTGCTGCGCACCGACCGGCCGGTGGTGCTGGTGGGCGCGGGCGGTGCGGGCACGGCCATCGCCTTCGCGCTGGCCGCGGCCGGCGTGCGCGAGCTGCACATCGTCAACCGCGAAGCCGAGCGCGCGGAGCAGCTGTGCGCCGAACTGCGCAAGGCGTATCCGGACGCCCATGCCGACACGCACGCCGGGAGCCTGGGGCGTGCCGGCCTCGCCATCAACGCCACTTCGCTCGGCCTGCACGCGGGCGACCCGATGCCCTTCGACCCGGCGCTGCTGCCGGCCGATGCGGCGCTGTTCGACATCATCGCCGCACGCGACACCGAGCTCATGGCCGCATGCACCGCGCGCGGGCTGCGGGTGGTCGGCGGCAAACCCATGATCGACCACCAGGTCGCTGCGCAGATCGCGTTCTGGCGCGGCGCTGCCGCATGAACAACACGTGATCCAGGAGACCCCATGATGAGATTCGCAAGGGCCGCGATGGCCCTGTCGGCGATGGCGCTCGCCGCCGCACCCGCGCTGGCGCAGCCCAGGGCCGACTATCCGCACAAGCCCATCGTGCTGGTCGTGCCGCAGCCCGCGGGCGGTGCGGCCGACCAGTTCGCGCGGCCCTTCGGCCAGGCGCTGTCGCAGCGGCTGGGCCAGCCGGTGGTCATCGACAACCGGCCCGGCGCCAACGGCAACATCGCGGCCGCCTACGTGGCGCGCAACCAGCCGGCCGACGGCTACACCATCTTCTTCGGCTCGATCAGCACGCTGGCCGTGAACCCGCACCTCTACAAGGCCACGGGCTTCGACGTGCTGAAGGACTTCCAGCCGGTCACGCTCACCAACCAGACGCCCAACGTGCTGGTGGTGGGCGCGGGCACGCCCTACAAGAGCGTGGCCGACGTGGTGGCAGCTGCGAAGAAGGAGCCCGCCACGCTGAGCTTCGGCTCGGCCGGCAACGGCAACACCATGCACCTTACCGGGCTGCAGTTCGAGGCGAAGACGGGCACCCGGCTGATCCACGTGCCCTACAAGGGCGGGCCCGCCGCGCTCAACGACGTGATGGGCGGGCAGATCCCGATGATGTTCCACAACCTCTCGGCCGTGCTGGGCCAGGAGAAGGGCGGCCGCGTGCGCGTGCTGGCCGTGGCCGACACCCAGCGCTCCAGGCTGCTGCCCAACGTGCCGACCATGGCCGAGGCCGGCGCGCCGGGCGTGGTGCAGCTCGCATGGAGCGGCATGCTGGTGCGCAGCGGCACGCCCGCGCCGGTGGTCGAGCGGCTGCACAGGGAGATGGTTGCGATCCTCAAGGAGCCCGCGTTCCGCAAGCCGCTGGAAGAGCAGGGCTTCGATGTACTCTCATCGACGCCAGAGGCGTTCGCCGAGCGCCTGAAGGCCGACCACGCCGCGATGGGCGAGGTCATCAAGGCCGGCAACGTGAAGATCGATTGACCCAGCAAAGGACCGAATCCATGCCCTCGCGCAACACCTTCAAGCACGCCCTCGCGGCGAAGATCCCGCAGATCGGCCTCTGGTCGACGCTGCCCGACCCCTATGTCTCCGAGCTGCTCGCGGGCGCCGGTTTCGACTGGATGCTGCTGGACGCCGAGCACACGCCCGGCGATCCGACCACCATGCTGCGCCAGCTGCAGGCGGTGCAGGCCGAGCGCGAGCGGCCCACCTCGGCCGTGGTGCGTCCGCCCTGGAACGACCCGGTGCTGATCAAGCAGTATCTGGACATCGGCGCGCAGACGCTGCTGCTGCCCTTCGTGCAGAACCGCGCCGAGGCCGAGGCCGCCGTGGCCGCCACGCGCTATCCGCCGAACGGCATCCGCGGCATGGGCGGCACGGTGCGCGCCACGCGCTTCGGGCGCGACACCAAATACGTGGCCGAGGCCTCCGGCGAGATCTGCGTGCTGGTGCAGGTGGAGACGGTCGAAGCGCTCGAACACCTGGAGGACATCGCGAACGTCGACGGTGTCGACGGCGTCTTCATCGGCCCCGGCGACCTGTCGGCCAGCATGGGCGTGGCCGGCCAGGTCAACCACCCCACGGTGCGCGCCGCCATCGACCGCGCCATCGCGCGCATCCTCGCCTGCGGCAAGGCGCCCGGCATCCTCATGAACGACGAGCCGCGCGCGCGGGAGCTGCTCGACCTTGGCGCGCTCTTCGTGGCGGTGGCCAACGACCAGCTGCTGCTGCGCAGGAGCGCCGACGACATCGCGGCGCGCTTCAAGCAGCGCGGCGCACCCGCCGCTCCCGCTTCGGCTTCGGCCCCCGCCACCTATTGAACCCAGAGATCCAGAGAACGCACCGCATGTCCACCGAAGCCGCCCGCCCCAAGACCCTGCAGGAACTGCGCAGCCAGCGCTGGTTCGCGAGCGACGACATCCGCGGCTTCGCGCACCGCCAGCGCATGCAGCAGCAGGGGCTCGCGCGCGAGGAGTTCATGGGCCGGCCGGTCATCGGCATCGTCAACACCTGGAGCGAGCTCTCGCCGTGCCATGCGCACCTGCGCGAGCGTGCCGAGTCCGTCAAGCGCGGCGTACTGCAGGCCGGCGGTTATCCGCTCGAGCTGCCCGCGCTGAGTCTGGGCGAAGTGATGGTCAAGCCCACGACCATGATCTACCGCAACCTGCTCGCCATCGAATGCGAGGAGCTGCTGCGCAGCCTGCCGATCGACGGCGTGGTGCTGATGGGCGGCTGCGACAAGACCACGCCCGGCCTGGTCATGGGCGCGCTCTCGATGGACATCCCCGCCATCTTCCTGCCCGCCGGTCCGATGATGAACGACCGCTACAAGGGCCAGGCCGTGGGCGCGGGCACGCACACCAAGAAGTTCTGGGCCGAACGCACCCTCGGCAATATCGACGAGGCCGAATGGATCCGCCTCGAGGCGCGCATGACGCGCACGCCCGGCACCTGCAACACCATGGGCACGGCCAGCACCATGACCGCCATCGCCGAGGCCATGGGCCTGTCGCTGCCCGGCGCCATGAGCATCCCGGCCGTCGACTCCGAGCACAGCCGCATGGCCTGGCGCTGCGGCGAGCGCATCGTCTCGATGGTGTGGGAAGACCTGAAGCCCTCGCGCATCGTCACCAAGGCATCGTTCCTCAACGCCGTGGCCGCCTACATGGCGCTCGGGGGCTCGACCAATGCGGCGGTGCACCTGCCCGCGATGGCGGGGCGCGCAGGCATCGAGCTGAACATCGACGAGCTCGACGCGGTCGCGCGGCGCGTGCCCGTCATCGCCAACCTCTATCCGTCGGGCGAGAAGCTGATGGAAGACTTCCACTATGCCGGCGGCCTGCCCGCCGTGCTCAACAGGATCGCGGCGCACCTGGACCTGTCGGCGCGCACCGTCACGGGCCGCACGCTCGGCGAGGACATCGCGGGCTGGCCCGCGGAGGACGACGGCACCATCCTCGACCCCGCGGCGCCGCTCAAGCAGGGCACGCCCGAGTGCCCCGAGGCCGGCATTGCGCTGGCCGTGCTGCGCGGCAACCTGTGCCCCGACGGCGCGGTCATCAAGCCTTCGGCCGCCACGCCCGAGCTGCTGCGCCACATCGGCCGCGCGCTGGTGTTCGACTCGAACGCCGAGATGCTCGCGGCCATGGCCGACGAAGCGCTCGACTGCGATGCCTCGACCGTGCTGGTGCTGCGCAACGGCGGCCCGGTCGGCGGGCCCGGCATGCCCGAGTGGGGCAACCTGCCGATCCCGAAGAAGCTGCTGCGGCAGGGCGTGCGCGACATGCTGCGCATTTCCGATTCGCGCATGAGCGGCACGCATTACGGCACCTGCGTGCTGCACGTCTCGCCGGAGTCGGCCGTGGGCGGGCCGCTGGCGCTGCTCAGGACCGGCGACACGATCCGCCTCGACATCGGCGAGCGGCGCCTCGACATGCTCGTGCCCGACGAGGAACTGGCCGAGCGCCGCAAACAGTGGACGCCACCCGCACCGGCCTACGCGCGCGGCTACACGAGGATCTTCCAGCACGAGGTGACGCAGGCGCACCTGGGCTGCGACTTCGCGAGCCTGGCGGGCAATGCGCCCACGCCCGAGCCGCCGATCTACTGAAAAAAAGCCCCCGCGCCTTGTGCGCGGCGCACCGGAATCGGCACACCCGTTCGGGGACAATACGGCCTGCGACATTCGGGCCCGACGCGGCCTCTCGACGATTTTCATTTCCGGTGCAAGCGATTCTTTCCGAAGCCGGCCCCGTGCTGGTCTTCATGGCCTGCGTGGCGCTGGCCACTTACGCGCAGAACCTCACGGGGTTCGCATTCAGCCTCATCCTGCTCGGCCTGGTGTCGGTGTTCCACATCGCCAGCGTCGGCGACACGGCCAACGCCGCCACGGTGCTGAGCCTGATCAATGCATGGACCTATTTCCGCGCGCGGCCCGGCGTCGTGCCGTGGCGGCTGATGAAGCCCGCGCTCAACGGCAGCGCGGTGGGCGTGATCGCGGGGCTCATGCTGCTCACATGGCTCAGCGGCGGGGCGGTGAACTGGCTGCGCGGCCTGCTGGGCGTGTCGATCCTGGGCTGCGCGCTGCTGCTGGTGCTGCAGGGCCGGCCGCAGGCCGCGGTGTCGGGCCGCACGAGCTTTGCCGTCATCGGCGGGCTCTCGGGCGTGCTGGGCGGGCTGTTCTCGAGCTCGGGACCGCCCATCGTCTTCCACATGTACCGCCAGCCGCTGGAGCGCGAACTGGTGCGCCGCGCGCTGCTGCTGATGTTCGCGTTCAATTCGCTGGTGCGGCTGGTGATCGTGCTGCCCACGGGCCACTTCTCGTGGCGCGCCGCGCTGCTCGCCGCCTGCGCGATGCCGGTGGTCTACGGCGTGACGCGGCTGCACCACCGGCTGCCCAACAAGCTGCAGCCGCGCACCCTCAAATGGCTGGTGGGCGGGCTGCTGGCCGCGGCGGGTTCGACGCTGGTCGCGAGCGCGTGGCTGGCGATCGCGCAGGCCTGATGCCTGGGCTCAGGCGTAGGCCGCGCAGAGTTCGCCCTCGGCCGTCATGGCATCGAAGGCGCTGTAGTCGGCCTGCCAGGCGTTGCCCGCGCGCAGCGTGAGCGCTTCGAGCTGTGCGAGCGTGGCGCTGCCTTCGCGGCGCAGCTGCTCGGCGCAGCGCTCGAGGTCGGGAAAGTGCTGCAGCGCCTGCCACCACACGGCGCGGCCCGCCAGGAAGCCGTGGGCGCCGGCGGCGTAGGCGTATTCCATCACGCGCAGGAACTGCGGCGGCGTCACGCCCGCCGACAGCATCACCCAGGGAATGTTCGCCCCCTTGCAGATCGCGCCCATCTGGTCGAACCAGGCCTGCGCGGCCTGTGGCGCGGCACTGCCGTCGCGCGCGGGCAGCGTGGCGCCGGGCAGCGGGCTCTCGAGCTTGAAGAGATCGACGCCATACTTCGGCTTGGCGAACTCGCGTACGCTCTCGATCACCAGCTCGGGCATCTTCTCGGGCGACTCGATGTAGTCGACGGTGTGGCGTTCGCTCCTGGGAAAGGGATAGACCAGCAGCTCGAGCACCAGCGGAATGTCCCACTGGCGGCATTCCTCGCCGATCTTCTGCACATAGGCTTGCTGGTGCGCGAGCACCTCGGGTTCGGCATCGGGGCGGTACCAGGCCAGCACCTTCACGCCGTCGCCGCCGGCGCGCTTGATCTTTTCCACGCTCCAGTCGTCGATCGAATGCGAGAGTCGGCCGCCCGGGGTGTCGCGGAAGCGGTGGTCCTCGAGCGTGACCACCAGGCCGGTGTGCGCGGGCAGCTTCTGCAGCGCTGCGGGGAAGGCGTAGTTCGGGTCGAACAGCATGGCGCTGGCGTGCGCACCGAGGGTGTCGACCAGCGTGCGCTTGACAGCCACCATGTCGGCAAAGCTCACGTCGGCGGGTGCGATGCCGCGCTTGGTGCCGATCAGCTGCGCGATCGGCGGGCGCTGGTCGAGCGCGACCATGGTGAAGTGGCCCTGGGGCGTGGCCATGCGGCGCAGGCCCCATTTTTTGCCGAGGTGGAGGGGGGGCGTTGTCATGAGGGGGATCACTCCTTGATGGAATCGACGAGGGACATCGCGGTGGCGAAGTCGGGCACCCCGGCGCGTCCGCCGGGTCGTGTGCACTTGATGGCCGCCACCGCGGCGGAGAACTGGAAGGCGCGGGGCACGGGCCAGCCGGCGCCGAGCGCGAAGGCCAACGCACCGTGGAAGACGTCGCCGGCGCCGGTGGTGTCGACGGGTTCCACCGCGAAGGCGGGCAGGGCGTGCAGCCCTTGGGCATCGGCCCAGCGCAGGCCGCGCTCGCCGAGCGTGACGGCCGCGAGGCGGCAGCCGCGCGAGAGCGCGAAATTCAACTGCTCCTCGACCGTGCGTGCGCCGGTGGCATAGCCTGCAAGGCCGGGCTCGGAGAACACGGCGTGGTCGGTGTGCGGCAGCAGCATGTCGAAGACGGCGGCATCGGCCACGTCGCCGTCAAGCACGGTGGGCAGGCCGCGCGTGCGCGCTGCGCCGAAGAGCGCGAGCGCGCCTTCGGGCCAGCGTGGATCGGCCAGCACGGCGTCGGTCGCGGCCAGTGCGTCGAGCGGCAGCCAGGCCGGATCGGCCGGCAGGCCGGCGCCGCGAAAATTCACGATCATGCGTTCGCCGCGCGCATCGACCACGATGCCGGAAAGCGACGAGCGTGCGCCCTCGAACAGCCTGAAGCGCGACACCTCGACACCCAGCGCGGCGAGCTGCGCCTTCATCTCGTGGCCCGCACTGTCCAAGCCGGCGCGGCCCCAGAACTGTACCGATGCGCCGAGCTTCGCGGCCGCCGCGGCGGCATTCGCCGCCATGCCGCCGCCGCCCTCGCGCACATCGTTTGCGCGGGTCTTGCCGCCGCCCTGCGGCAGGGTGTCGACCTGCCAGGTGATGTCGAGCGCGGACAGGCCGAGGCAGATCACGCGCGGGGCGGGGCGTTCCACGGGACTCACCTCAGCACCTCAGCACCGCACCGTCGTTCTTGTCGAACAGGTGGCACTTGTCCATGTCGAAATCCAGCGTGATGGTGTCGCGCGGGCGCACCTGCAGCTCGGGCGCCACGCGCGCCACGTGGCGCTGGCCGGCGCGGTCGAAGTACACCAGCGTGTCGGAGCCCAGCGGCTCGACCACGCTGACCTGCACGCGCAGGCCCGGTGCGTTGCCGGGCAGCACCCGCATGTGCTCGGGCCGCACGCCCAGCACGGCAGGGCCGGTCACGCCGCCGCAGCGCGGCGGCATCGGGAACCGCACGCCCTCGTCCATGCGCACGTTGGTGCCTTCGGCGTTCACGTCGAAGAAATTCATCGTCGGCGAGCCGATGAAGCCGGCCACGAACTGGTTCGCGGGCGACTTGTAGACCTCTTCGGGCGTGCCGAACTGCTGCACCACGCCGGCCTTCAGCACCACGATGCGGTCGGCCATGGTCATGGCCTCGACCTGGTCGTGGGTGACGAAGATCATGGTGGTCTTGAGCTGCTGCGACAGCGCCTTGATCTCGGTGCGCACCTCGCCGCGCAGCTTGGCGTCGAGGTTCGACAGCGGCTCGTCGAACAGGAACACCTTCGGGTTGCGCACCATCGCGCGGCCCATGGCCACGCGCTGGCGCTGGCCGCCCGACAGCGCCTTGGGCTTGCGGTCGAGGTACGGTTCGATGCGCAGCATGCCGGCCGCGCGGTCGACGCGGCGCGCGATCTCGTCCTTGGGCGTGTTGCGCATCTCCAGGCCGAAGCCCATGTTGTCGCGCACCGTCATGTGCGGGTAGAGCGCGTAGTCCTGGAACACCATGGCGATGTCTCGCTGGGCCGGCGCCACGTCGTTCACGCGCCTGTCGCCGATGTAGAGCTCGCCGCCGTCGATGGGCTCGAGCCCGGCAATGATGCGCAGCAAGGTCGACTTGCCGCAGCCCGAGGGGCCGACGAAGACGACGAACTCCTCGTCGCGGATCTCCAGGTCGAGCGAGGGAATCACGGCCACGTCGCCGAAGCGCTTGACCAGGCCGTTCATGCGGATGGCTGCCATGCCGGTGCGTCCTCAGGCAAACGCCAGCAGCGGCTTGACGAGCTCGCCCGCCACGAAGCGGCCGAACATCTCGGGCAGCCGGTCGAGGCCGAACTGCGCATCCACCAGCTTGCGGTAGCGCGCCTTCTCGCCACGCAGCAGTTCCACGTTGAGCGCGAAGTCGCTTTTCGGGAAGTAGAAGGTGCGCACCATGTAGAAGTCCTTGCGGCGGATGGCCTTGTTCTCCTGCACCGGCCAGGGCTTGTCGCTCTCGCCGATGAGGATGAGCACGCCGCGCGGCAGCACGATCTCCATGCCCAGACTGCGCGCGGCATGCGCGCCGCTGCACTCCACGATGAGCTTGAAGCGCTTGCTCGCGTCGCCCACCGGATGCCGCCTGGCGCCGAACGATTCGGCCAGCTGCAGCCGCTCTTCCTTCAGGTCGGACACGTACACGTCGGTGTAGCCCATGTTCTGCAGGGCGATCAGCGCGCCGATGCCCACCGGGCCCGCGCCCGTCACGAGCACCGCTCCCGTGGTTTCGGGCGGCACCAGCGGCTTCACGAAACGGATGCCGTGCGCGGCGGTGCCGATGGTGTCCAGCAGCAGCGGCGCGAGCTCGTCCTCGATGTCGTCGGGCACGGGCAGCAGGCACTGCTCGGGCACCGCGAGGTACTCGGCATAGCCGCCCGGCCGGTTCCAGCCGACCAGCACCGATTCGTTCAGGCACATCTGCGTGTCGCCCGCGCGGCACGCGTCGCAATGGCCGCAGTGCACGGGGATGTAGACCAGGCAGCGCCTGCCGTCGAGCGCATGGCCCGGCTGCTGCACCACGCCGAAGATCTCGTGGCCCGGCGTGAAGCCGGCGCCGCTGAACCACAGCTTGGTGTCCGAGCCGCACAGCGCGGTGCGCCGCACGCGCAGCAGCACTTCGCCCGCCGACGGCACCGGCATGGGCGCCTCGCCGATGGTGATGCGCCGGTCGCCATGAAAAATCGCAGCTTGCATGAGGAGTCTCCTAACCTTTGACGGCGCCCATCGCCAGGCCCGATACGAGCCTGCGCTGGACGATGAATGCGAGGACGAGCGGCGGCAGCGCGATCAGGGAAGCCGCCGCCATCAGCGCGCCCCAGTTGGACGCGCCCTCGCCGATGAAGTTGAACGACGCCGCAATCAGCGTCTTGGTGTCGCCGTTCGACAGCACGAGCGCGAACAGGAAGTAGTTCCACGAGAACACGAAGGACAGGATCGACGCCACCACCACGCCCGGCATCACCAGCGGCAGCGCGATGCGGCGCAGGATGCGCGGCACGCTGCAGCCGTCGACCTGCGCGCTTTCGAGCACGCTGCGCGGAATGTTGTCGAAGAAGGGCAGCAGCACCCAGATCACGATCGGCATCGTGATGGCCGCATGGGTGAGGATCAGCGCCCAGTAGCTGCCGATCATTCCGGCTTCGCGGAACATCACGTACCAGGGCAGCAGGAACAGCGTGCCCGGTGCCATGCGCGCCAGCAGCGTGACGGTGGCGGGCCAGGTGATGCGCGTCCACGAGACCGCGAAGGCGGCCGGGATGCCCAGCAGCAGCCCGATGGCGGTCGAGCCCACGGTGATCACCGTGCTGTTCCAGGTGTAGTGCAGGAACGGCGTGGTGCCGAAGAGCGTGCGGTAGTTCTCCAGCGTGGGCGAGAACAGCAGCTTGGGCGGGTAGGCCGTCACCTCGGCCGAGGGCTTGAAGGACGAGAGCACCATCCACGCGATGGGCAGCAGGATCAAGAGCGCCACGAAGGCGATCTGCAGCAGGTTCAGGCGTTGCACCAGCTTGTCGTTCATGGCGTGGCCTCCTTCACCAGGCCACGCGCCTGCGCGCCTGCGTCAGCACCATCACCGCGCCCAGCACGATGGCCGACAGCGTGATCATCAGGGCGCTCGAATAGCCGATCTCGAACAGCTCGAAGCCCTTGCGGAAACCGTAGATGTTGAGCGTGTTCGAGGCGTTGCCAGGCCCGCCCTGCGTGGTGATGTAGATGATGTCGAAGAAGCGCAGCAGGTCCACGCTGCGCAGGATCGCGGCCGTGACCAGCGTGGGCGCGAGCAGCGGCAGCGTGATGCGCCAGAAGGTCTTCCAGCGCGAGGCGCCGTCGATCTGCGCGGCCTCGTAGACGTTCGGCGGCAGCGACTGCAGGCCGCCCAGCACGATCAGCGCCACGTAGGGCGTCCACTGCCAGGTGTCGATCATCGCCACGGTGGGGATCACCCACACGGGCGAGGCCAGCCAGTCGGAGCGCGGCAGGCCCGCGGCCGTCAGCAGGTAGTTGGCGGCGCCGATGGAAGGGTCGAGCACCACCAGCCACATCATGCCGACCACCACCGGCGGCAGCACGAAGGGCGAGATCATCAGCGTGCGCACGATGCCCGACAGCTTCTTCGAGCCGTGCAGCAGCAGCGCGATCCAGGTGCCGAGCACGAGCTGCAGCACCAGCGAGAGCAGGTACAGCACGAGCGTGATCTTCAGCCCGTTCCAGAACTCGCCGTCGCCCGCCATCTCGACGTAGTTCATGCCGAAGTTGAGCTTGGGCTTGCCGCCGAAGCTGTACTCGTGCAGGCTGAACCACACGGTGTAGGCGAAGGGAAAGGCAATCATCGCGGTCGTGAAGATCACGGCCGGCAGCGAGAGAAACGCGAGCTGGCCGCGCGTGCCGATCGACTGGCTCATGCATTCACCCCGCGAGAAAGCCGCCGTCGACCGCCAGCACGGTCCCGGTCACGTAGTGCGCCGCCGGCGAGGCCAGGTAGACGGCGCTGCCCGCGATGTCGTCCGGCTGCGCCCACTGGCCCAGCGGAATGCGCGCGCGGATGCGCTCGTAGTGCGCCGTGTCCTGGCGGCCGGCCGCGTTGATGGCGGTCTCGACATAGCCCGGCGCGATGGCGTTCACGCGCACGCGCTTGTCGGCCCAGGCGAGCGCGAGCGACTTGGTCAGCATCACGACGCCGCCCTTGCTCGCGCAATAGGCCGGGATGAACGGCAGCGCGACGAAGGCATTCATCGATGCCACGTTGACGATGCTGCCCTTGCTTTCTTCCAGCAGCGGCAGGCAGGCATTGCACAGGCGGAAGGTGCCGGTGAGGTTGACGTCCAGCACGCGCTGGAAGGTCTGGATCTCGAACTCCTTGAAGCGCGCCAGGATGCCCGCGCAGTTGACCAGCGTGCCGAGGCCGTCGAGACCGCCCGCAATGGCCGCGACCTGGGCGTCGTCGGTCACGTCGAGCGTGCGCAGCGCCAGGCGCGGCTGCGGCGCCAGCGAACTGGCCGCGAGCGCCGCCTCGTCGACGCCCGTGGCCGTGACGCTGCAGCCCATCTCGAGGAAGGCGCGCGAGATGGCGGCGCCGATGTCGCCGGCGCCACCGACCACCAGCACGCGGTGGCCTGCGGGGAAGTCGAACACGGCCATCCGTCAGTCCTTGGCGATGAGCGCGTCGAGCTGCTTGTCGGCGTCCGCGCAGGCCTGCGCGGGCGTCTTCTGGCCCAGCAGGAGTTCGGTCGCGGCCTGCCCGATGAACTCGCGCGAAGCCGGATTGGCGACGATGGGATAGCCCACCTCGGACGTGCCGGTGCGGGCCAGTTCGTTGACCGCCGCCACCCATTCGGCGCGCACCGGCTGCTCGTCCGTCCAGGCCTTGTAGCCGGGTGACTTCGCAACGGCCGTGCGCGGCGGCGCCACGCCGTCGAGCGCCAGCTTGGCCTGGACCGCGGGGCTGGTGGCCCACTGGACGAAGTACCAGGCGGCTTCCTTGTTCTTGCTGTGCGCCGACACCGACATGGTCCAGCCGATGACGGTCGGATGCGAACCGCCGGGGCCCGCGGGCAGCACGGCAACGGCGGTGTCCTTCAGGCGTGCCCCGCCGTCCATCACGTTGCGCAGCTCGTTCGACGACTCGAAGGCCATCGCCGCCTTGCCTTCGCGGTAGAGCGAGGAGATTTGATAGAAGCTGTAGTTCACGACGCCCGGCGGGCCGTAGTCCTTCAGCAGCTTGGCGTACAGCGCCAGCGAGGCCTGGCCTTCCTTGCTGCACAGCTGCGACTTGCCGCCCTTCATGTACTGGCCGCCCATGTTGTGCAGGAACACGCTGTAGGTGAAGGGCAGGGCGGGCTTGAGGCCGCGCGACACGAAGGGCGTGACGCCGGGCTCGCAGCTCTTGAGCTTGGCCGCCACGGCCTCGAGCTCGGGCAGGCTCCTGGGTAGCGTCACGCCGCACTTCTGGAACAGGTCCTTGCGGTAGTACAGCACCGGCCCCTCGACGTTCATCGGCATGCCCGTGAGCTGCTTGTCGTAGGTGGCGTCCTTGAGCATGCCGGCGCTCAGGTCCGCGAAGTCGTAGTCCTTGGCGCTGGCGGTCTTCACCAGCTCCGAAAGGTCGGCATACCAGCCGGCCTTGGCGAACTGCATGCCCTCGCGCGAAGGCAGCGACATGAACACGTCGACCTCGTCGCTGCGCGAGTTCATCACCGTGACCAGGCGCTGGCGCATCTGCTGCTCCTGGTAGGAGTCGACCTTCAGCGTCATGCCCGTCTGCTGCTCGAAATCGGCCTTGTACTTGAGCAGCGCGTTGGCTACCGGGTTGTTGTTGGCAAGGAAGGTCAGGGTCTTGCCCTGGTGTTTCTTCCAGTTGAAATCCTGCGCGAAGGCGGCGCCCGCACACGACGCCGCCACGAGCAGCGCGACGGCACGCATGGGAAAGCGAACGCTGGGGCGAGTGCCCGGACGGGGAAAGGCCTGGCTCATTTTCTGTCTCCTGTGACGTGTCAAAGGCGGGTCATCAAGGCGAGCGATTCGTCATGTAACCGTTTACAAAATTATCGGAATCGACCTCTTAGATGTCAACGCGAAAAAGACGTCTAAGGAGATGAATTGGTAGGGGATTTCCCTGGAAGTCGGCTGTAAACGGCTACGTATCGTTTCCTGTAAACTGTTTCATCATGAAGCCGAAATCCGTAGGAATCCGCGACGTCGCGAAGCACGTGGGCGTCTCGACGGCCTCGATTTCGCGCACCCTCAACAATCCCGAGTCGGTGAGCCCCGAGCTGCGCATGCGCATCGACGCGGCCATCGCCGAACTGGGCTACATCCCCGATGCGGCGGCGCGCGCGCTGTCGTCGCGCCGCACGCGCACCATCGGCGCGATTATTCCCACGGTGGACAACGCCATGTTCGCGCGCGGCATCGAGGCATTGCAGAGCTACCTGTCGCTGCAGGGCTACCTGCTGCTGCTGTCGACCAGCGGCTACGACCCCGAGACCGAGGCACGGCAGGCGCAGAACATGGTGAGCCGCGGCATCGACGGGCTCATCCTGCGCGGCGACATGCACACCGATGCGCTGCGCCGGCTGCTCGCGTTGCAGCGCATTCCCTTCGTCAACGTGGGCGTGTACCACCCCGACAAGCCGTACGCCTCGGTCGGCGGCAACAACGAGGCCGCCGCCTACCGCGCCTGCCGCTACCTGATCGAACTCGGCCACACGCGCATCGGCATGGTGGCGGCGATCTCGTCCAACAACGACCGGGCCACGGCCCGCGTGTCGGGGGTGCGGCGCGCGCTGGCGGAGAGCGGACTTTCGCTGAAGCCCGAGTGGTACATCGAGGTGCCCTACCACCTGGACGATGCGCGCCAGGGTGCGCGGTCGCTGCTGTCGTCGCCGCGCGAAGGCTGGCCCACGGCGGTGGTCTGCGGCAACGACGTGATCGCCTACGGCGTGCTGCTGGAGGCCGAGCGCCGCGGGCTCAACGTGCCCGACGACCTGTCGGTGATGGGCTTCGACGATCTCGAATGGAGCCGCCACCTGCGCCCCAGCCTGACGACCATGCACGTGCCCACCGACGAGGTCTGGACGCGTGCCGGGGAGTACCTGGTTCGGTCGCTGTCGGGCCGCGCGGCCGCGCTGCACCATGAGGTCGATGTGTCGCTGGTGGTGCGCGAATCGACGTCGCGGCCCCGGTCGGACGGGGGCCTGAAGGCCCGCTGAAGCGCCCGCGCCGCGAAGCCGGCGGGCGCCCGATTTCCATTCACGCGCGCATGGGCGCGCGGCTTCTGTCGTTGTTGGCCGTGACGAACTTGGCGAGCAGCTTCATGAAATCGTGGCGCTCCTGCTCGCTCATGGTGCTGAACAGCGCGTCCTGCATCTGGGCCATGGCCGGCACCGTCTGCGCGAGCAGCTCGGTGCCCGCGGCGGTCAGGCGCAGTTCGCGCTGGCCGCGTGCCAGCACCTGGCGCGTGATCCATCCCTTGGTCTCCAGGCGCGCGGCAATGTCGGCGGCGGTGGAGGTGTCGAGCGCCACCTGCTGCGCGAGCGTGACCTGGTCGATGCCCGGCTTCTTCTGCAGGGTGCGCAGGATCGCGTACTGGACCGGCGTGATGTCGCGCCCCAGCTTCTCATGGAACACCGAGACCGCGATCTGGTGGGCCCGGCGAATCAGGTGGCCCGGCTGGTCGTTGATGTCGATCTCGGCGGCGTCGGAAGTGGGGCTGGGCATGGATGTCGAAAGCTGAATCGGGTCTCCGGCGGCAAGGGCGGAACCCGCGATTCTAGGGGGTCGACCCGCCGTGCGGGCCGCTACAGATCGAGCACCAGCATTGCCGAGCGCGAGCGCGAGCAGCACGGGGTGAACTGGTCGTTGGCGGCCTGTTCTTCCGGCGTCAGGTACATGTCCTTGTGGTCCGGCTCGCCTTCCAGCACGCGCGTGAGGCAGGTGCCGCACACGCCCTGTTCGCAGGAGGTCGCCACCTCGACGCCCGCCTCGGCAAGCGCCTGCACCACCGTGCGGTCCTTGGGAACCTTGACGATGCGCCCCGAGCTCGCCAGCTTGACCTCGAACGCCGCGTCGCTGTCCGAGGCGGCGATCTCGGCCGAGAAGAACTCGTAGTGCAGCTGGTCGGCCGGCCAGCCGGCGGTACGCGCGGCATCCAGCACCCAGTCCATGAAGCCCTTCGGGCCGCAGACATACAGGTGCACGCCCGGCTGCGGCGTGCCGATGGCCTGGGGCAGCGACAGCTTCTGTGCTGCGTCGCCGTCGTCGAAGTGGAACTGCACCTGCGAGGCGAACGCGGACTGCGCGATGCGCCCGGCAAAGGCGGTGCGCTCGCGCGAGCGCGTGCAGTAGTGCATCTCGAAAGGCGCCGCGCTCAGTGCCAGCCGCTCGGCCATGCACAGGATCGGCGTCACGCCGATGCCGCCCGCGATCAGCACGCTGCGCGCGGCCGCATGGGCCAGCGGGAAATGGTTCTTCGGTGCGCTGATGCGCAGCAGGCTGCCCTCCTGCACCAGCTCGTGCATGGCCTGCGAGCCGCCGCGCGACGAGGGATCGCGCAGCACGCCGATCAGGTAGCGGTGGCTCTCCTGCGGATCGTTGCACAGCGAGTATTGGCGCGTGAGGCCGTTCGGCAGGTGCACGTCGATGTGCGAGCCGGCCGAGAACGCCGGCAAGGCGTGGCCATCGACGTGCACCAGCTCGAAGGTGCAGATGTCCAGCGCCTCCGCATGCTTGCGGGCGACGCGCACATTGAGTTCGGAGGCGTTCATGCCGCACCTGCCGTAGTCGCCGGGGCCTGGCTTTCCTGCGCGATCAGGCGCTCCAGCACGCGGCGCGATTGCACGCCGCCCGAGTCGATGTTGAGCTTCAGCAGCGCGCGATCCGGATGGGCGAGCAGGTTGCGCTGCTGCGATTCGAGCATCTCCAGGTCTTCGCTGAAGATCTTGCCCTGGCCTTCGCGGATCGACGCGGTCAGCGCCTTGTCGTGCGGCTGGAAGTTGCGCGCCATGCCCCAGAAGTACCAGTGCGAGGTCTCGGTCTCGGGCGTGATGAAGTCCACCACGATGCTCGACACCTTGTGCGCCGGATCGGCGTGGTAGCCGCCCTTGCCGGCGTGGGCGACGCCCACTTCGATCAGCACATGGCTCGGCGGCGTGAAGCGGCAGATCTGCCAGCGGTCGACCGGCACGTCGTCGGCCAGGTGGTTGCCGCGCAGCGCCATGCGCCAGAAGGGCGGCGCCGAGATGTTCTCCATGAAGCGGCTGGTCGTGACCTGGTCGCCTTCGGTCTTGGTGGTGGTGGGCGTCTCGTCGATTTCCTTCTGGCCGATGCTGGTCGAGTGCACGTAGGTCTCGTGCGTCAGGTCCATCAGGTTGTCGATCATCAGGCGGTAGTCGCAGTGGATGTGGAACAGGCCGCCGCCGTAGGCCCAGTCGGGGCTTTCGGCCCATTCGAGGTGATGCAGCTTGGCCGGGTCGGCCAGGGCGGGGTCGCCGGGCCAGATCCAGACGAAGCCGTAGCGCTCGATCACGGGGAAGGAGCGGATCGCGGGGAAGCCGCGCACGCGTTGTCCGGGCATGGCGACCGTCTTGCCGTCGCAGCCCATCTCCAGGCCGTGGTAGCCGCACACCAGCTTGCCCTCGACCACCCGGCCCAGGGACAGGGGCGCGCCGCGGTGCGGGCAGAAGTCCTCCAGCGCCGTGGCCTTGCCTTCGGCGGCGCGGTACAGCACGAGGTTCTCCCCGCAGATCTTGCGGCCCAGGGGCTTGTCGTCGATTTCGTTGCCGGTGCAGGCCACGTACCAGGTGTTTTTCGGGAACATGTAGCTCTCCTTCGGATGGCTGGGTTGGAACGAGGGATCAGTGGACGGCGGCCACGCGGCCGGCCGGCTGCGCCGCGGCGCTGCGGCGCAGCGCGAGGACGGCAGCCATCGCTGCCACCAGTGGCAGCGCGTAGGCGTAGTAGAGATGCGGCGGCTGCCAGCCGCGGTCGAGCAGCATCCCTGCGATGAGCGGCGCGAGGATGGCGCCGATGCGGCCGATGCCGATCGCCCATCCCATGCCGGTCGTGCGCACGGCGGCCGGATAGATCACCGGTGCGAAGGCATAGAGCCCGGCCATCGAGCCGAAGATGAATCCGCCGATCAGGAAGGCGATCGCGAACGATGCGCCCAGGTGGCCGGTGGCCGCGCCGAACGCGGCCATGGCCAGCGCCGTGATGGCGAGGCTGGCGGCCGTCAGGCGCCCGAGGTCCAGCCGCGCGACCAGCAGTCCGAACAGGCTGCCCCCGACGATGCCGCCGATGTTCAGCAGCACGCCGCCGGTGATGCCTTCCCGCGCCGACAGCCCTGCCGAAACCAGCAGCTTCGGCGTCCAGCTGAGCGCGAAGTAGAAGCCGAACATCAGCAGGAAGAATGCGGCCCACAGCAGCAGTGTCGAGCGCGCCAGGCCTGCGTTGAACAGGCTCGCCACCGTGGAGGCGGAGCGCTCGCCGGCCGGCGGCAGCGGCGGGAGTTCGGCCAGTGCCGGACGCCCCATCTGGCGCAGCAGCGCGTTGAGCTTGCGCAGCGCGCCGGCGGGACGCCTGGAGACGAGGAAGTCGACCGATTCGGGCAGGCGCCACAGCACCAGCGGAATCATCAGCGCCGTGGCAAGGCCGCCGAAGAGGAAGACCGAACGCCAGCCGTAGCGCTCCAGCAGCACGGCGGCGATGCTGCCGCCGATGGTCGCGCCGATCGGATAGCCGGTCGCCTGCAGGGCCACCGCGGTGCTGCGCCACTTGTTCGATGCGTATTCGGAGGTGATGACGCCCACGCTGGCCAGCATGCCGCCGATGCCCAGGCCGGTGAGCGCGCGCAGCGCGGCCAGCTGCATGCTGCTCCGGGACAGCGCCGACAGCCCCATGCCGAGCGCGATCACCACCAGGCACAGCAGGATGACGGCTTGGCGTCCGAAGCGATCGGCCAGCGGCGCGAGGAACAGCGAGCCGGCGGCCATGCCGAACAGGCCGGCACTGAACAGCACGCCGAGCTGAGCGCCGCCGAGCTTCCATTCGGCCGACACGCTGGCGGCGGTGAAGGCCATGACCAGCACGTCGAAGCCGTCGAGCATGATCAGCGTGATGCAGATCGTGATGGCGCTCCACTGGAAGCGGCTCATGGGGCCTTCATCGAAGGTCTTGCGTAGATCGTGGGTCAATGTGTCTCCTTGTGCAGGGCAGCCAAGTACATTGCTGGCGCTCCTTGATTCAGTACACTGAATGACAATCAGTGTACTGAATCATCCCGCGTGGAATCAAGAGCTCATCGACTGGGGTTTACCCTTGGCTGAAGCGGCGGGCCCGCGGGGTCACGCAGGCACAGGCTGCACCGTCGGTGCGCACACCCGGTTGCGCCCGCCCGTCTTGGCCGCGTACAGCGCCTTGTCGGCGGCCCGGATCAGCTCCTTGGGCTGGCCCGCCTTCCCGGCCGCGGGGCTCAGCGCATCCACGCCCGCGCTCAGCGTCACGAACCCGTCGGCAGAGCCGGCGTGCTCGATCTTCAGGTCCCGCACGGCGCTGCGGATGCGTTCGGCCAGCATCACGGCGCCCGCCACGTCGGTGTTCGGCAGCAGCACCGCGAGTTCCTCTCCGCCATAGCGCGCCGCCAGATCTCCCGGACGCCGCGACGCGACGCGGGCGATGGTGCGGCCGATGGTCTGCAGGCACTCGTCGCCTGCCGCGTGGCCGTAGATGTCGTTGTACTGCTTGAAGCAATCCACATCCATCATGATCAGGGCCAGCGTGCTCGCCGTGCGCGCCGCGCGGCTGTATTCGCTGTCCAGCGCCACGTCGAACTGCCTGCGGTTCGCGAGCCCGGTCAGGCCGTCTTCCATGGCCAGGGTGTTGAGGGTCTTGTTGAGCGTTTCCAGCGCATCGCGCGCCTGCCGCAGCTCGGCCTCGGTGCGGGTCTGGAGCTGGAACTGCCGCACCAGCCGCCACCCGATGAAGCCGACGATCAAGGTCAGCAGAAGAACGCCGCCCGAATGCCAAAGCATTTCGCGCCACCAGTTGGCCAGGATCTCGTCCTTGGACAGCGCCGCGGAAACGAACAGCGGATAGTTGGCCAGGCGCCGGAAGCTGTTCAACCGCGTCACGCCGTCCTGCGCCGACTTGATGAAAGCCATTCCGACCGGCCCTTGCGCGGTGTAGGCGCGGAAGAGCTCGGTTTCCTGCATGTTCCGGCCCACCATGTCGGGGCTGTAGGGCCGGCGCGTCATCATGGTTCCGTTTTCGAGCACCAGCGCGACGGCGCCGGCCTGGCCGATGTCCAGGCTGTCGTAGAACCTGGAGAAGAACTCGACGTGGATCGTTGCGAGCGCCACGCCGGCAAAGCTGCCATCCGCATGGTTGATGCGCCGCGAAACCGGAACCAGCAGCCGGCCGCTGGTGCGGCTGTGCACCGGAATGCCGATGTGCGGTCCGCGGTCCACGTGCGTTCGGTGATAGACGAAATACTCCCGGCCTGCGTTGTTGAGGTTTTCCGGCGGCGTGGAACGGGAGTTCGCAACCCAGTTGCCGTCCTTGTCGTAGATGTGCAGGCCGTCGAGCTGCGGCAGTTCAGCGACCCGCATGGACAGCACACGGCGAAGCCGGGCCACGCTGGCCGGATCGGTGCCGTCCTGCTCGACGCGTTCGACCATGCCGACCAGCACCGTATCGGCCTTCTTGATGGCGTCGTCGGCCTGCTGCGCCATGGCGCGCGCGAGGTTCGACGCGGCCACGTTCATCTGCTGGAGCTGGTCGGCGCGGGACTCCCAGCTGTTCCAGAAGTCGATCGCCAGCAGGCTGAGGCAGACGACGGCCACGAAAGCCATGGTCCGGGCGGTGATGGAGGGTCCGCGAAGCACTACGCGCTTTCAGGGCAAAGAAGCATGGCGGCGGAAGGGGGAATGATGGGGTGGCTCGCCGGAGGCGAATGCGGCCCCAATGTATCCGAAGGCGAGGCCCCGCGCATCCGGCCGCCGCTTGGTTGCGCGCGTCAGCCGGGCGGCAGCTGGCGCAGCTTGCGATAGAGCGTGTTCCGGCTGATCCCCAGGCGGCGCGCGGCTTCGGAGAGATTTCCGGCGCACGACTGCATCGCCTGCGACACCGCGCGTGCCGAGACGGCCTTCAGGTCCGCTGCGCCGCCGGTGGGCATCGCGGGCGCCGTGGGCTCCTCCGCGGAAATGCCGCGCAGTTCGTCGGCCAGGTCGTCGGGCAGGTGCCACCAGTCGATCTGCGCCTCGTGTTCGCCCAGCAGGGCGCAGGCGGTGTGCAGCGCGCTGTTCAGCTGGCGCAAATTGCCGGGCCAGCGGTAGCGCGACATGGCCAGCGCGAGCTCGGGCGCCAGCCGCAGCTCGCGCCCGGGCTCGATGCCGCGCAGCATCTGCGCGACCAGGTGCGGCAGGTCCTGCCGTTCGTGCAGCGCCGGCAGCTGGAGCGACAGGCCGTTGAGCCGGTAGTACAGGTCTTCGCGGAAGCGCCCGGCCTCGATCTCGCGGCGCAGGTTGCGGTGTGTCGCGCACACCAGGCGGAAGTCCACCGCCACCGGCTTGCCGCCGCCCAGCGGCGTCACCTGCCGGTCCTGCAGCACGCGCAGCAGCCGTGCCTGCAGTGCGAGCGGCATGTCGCCGATCTCGTCGAGCAGCAGCGTGCCGCCGTGCGCCTCGCGAATGCGGCCGGCTGCGCCGTCGCGGCTCGCGCCGGTGAAGGCGCCGGGCCGGTAGCCGAAGAGCTCGGCCTCGATCAGCTGCTCCGGCAGCGCGGCGCAGTTGACCGCAACGAACGGCCCGTCCCGGCGCGTTCCGCTCGCATGCAGCGCCCGCGCGAACACTTCCTTGCCGACGCCGGAGGCGCCCAGCAGCAGCCAGGAGATCGGCTTGTCGAGCACCCGCCGGGCGCGCTCGACGGCGGCTTGCATGGCCGGGTCGCCGGTGTCCAGCGCGGCCAGCGCGTCGGCGTGTGTTTTTTCCGCCGCACGCGGCGCCGGGGCCGCGCCGGGCGAGGACGTGAGCACATGGCGGCCAGCCTCCACGCGCAGCCAGAGCGCGCTGCCGTCGTGCCGGCGCACCGTGCGTGGCGCGCCGCCCGGCTGGCGGCACCAGGCCATCAGCGTCGTCATATCCAGCTGCAGCAGCTGCTCGACGGCGGCGGCGCCCACGTCGGCGCGGGACAGGCCCAGCATGGCGAGCGCGGCCGCATTCGCGCCCATCAGCCGGCCGTCGTCCGACAGCGCCAGCAGGCCCTCGGCCACGCTGCCGATGCCCTCGGGCTGCAGATGCAGGCGCAGCCGCAGGTCGGCGGCGTGGCGCGTGTCGAACAGCTTCTGCTCGACCGTGCGCACCGCCAGCCGCACCAGCGCCAGCGCATGGCGGTGGTGGCCGCGGTGGTCGCCCGAGATGTCGAGCACACCCAGCACGCGGCCGTCGGGGCCGGTGATCGGCGCGGCCGTGCAGGTGAGAAAGCCGTTGCGGTCGAGGTAGTGCTCGCCGGCATGCACCACCAGCGGCGCCGCGTCGGCCAGCGCGGTGCCGATGGCATTGGTGCCGCGCCAGCGTTCATGCCAGTTGGCGCCGGGTCGCAGCGCCACGCGCTGTGCGCGGTCCGCGAAATTCGCATCGCCCATGGCCTCCAGCAGCATGCCCTGTGCGTCGGCAAGGATCACCAGGCTCTCGGTGTCGCGCATCTGCTCGAACAGGAACTCCATCACCGGCCGCGCATGGGAGGCCAGTTCGCGCTGCTGCTCGAGCGCGCGTGCCAGCTGCGCCGCGGAGGCATGGGGCGCGCCTGGCGCGCGGCCGGCCGGTGCCAGGCCGAAGCCGCGGCTGCGCTCCCAGCTTCGGCGCAACGCGGCATCGATCAGGCCGTCGGCCACCTCGCCGGTGGTGGTCAGCTGGCGGCGCGCCTCGCGCAGGCGCGAGCCCGGCGTGCGCGCGGCGACGTGGTGTGAAGTCGTCTGCATCTCGGTTGTCTCCAATAGGGCCTCTCCGGGCCCTGGTGTCACGGCATCGAACGTTCGAGCATGAATGCGGCGGTGCACTGTTCCGTTTCGTGACAGCTGCTCAGCGCGGCACGCTCTGCTGCGCAGTCTGGCGTAAGAAACTGACCCGGTTCTTGCGCCAGATCAGAGCATTCGCGCCCAAGAGGGGGTGGCATGGCGTGTGCAATGCAGCACGCGGGACCGCGCGGCATCCGGCTTGCGCGGTCGCCTTCCACCCCTTACCCGACGGAGACAAGAGACCATGCAATACGCCAGCCCCAACACCCCCGGTGCAAAGATCGACTTCAAGCCGGCCTACGACAACTTCATCAACGGCAAGTTCGTGCCGCCGGTGAAGGGCCAGTACTTCGATGTGATCACGCCGATCACCGGCAAGCCCTACACGCGCGCCGCCCGCTCGGGTGCCGAAGACATCGAGCTCGCACTCGACGCGGCCCATGCCGCCGCCAGCCAATGGGGCCGCACCTCGCCGGCCGAGCGTGCCAACGTGCTGCTGAAGATCGCCGACCGCCTGGAGCAGAACCTCGAACTGCTCGCCTATGCGGAAACCGTGGACAACGGCAAGCCCATCCGCGAGACGCTCAACGCCGACATTCCGCTGACCATCGACCACTTCCGCTACTTCGCCGGCTGCCTGCGCGCACAGGAAGGCGCACTGAGCGAGATCGACGAGAACACCATCGCCTACCACTTCCACGAGCCGCTGGGCGTGGTGGGGCTGATCATTCCGTGGAACTTCCCGATCCTGATGGCCGCATGGAAGCTCGCGCCCGCGCTTGCCGCCGGCAACTGCGTCGTGCTCAAGCCCGCCGAATCCACGCCGGTGAGCGTCATGGTGATGGCCGAGCTGCTGGCCGACCTGCTGCCGCCCGGCGTGCTCAACATCGTGAACGGCTACGGCCGCGAAGCCGGCATGGCGCTGGCGGGCAGCAAGCGCATCGCGAAGATCGCCTTCACGGGTTCCACCGCCACCGGCCGCGTCATCGCGCAGGCCGCGGCCGGCAACCTGATTCCGGCCACGCTGGAGCTCGGCGGCAAGAGCCCCAACATCTTCTTCGAGGACATCGCCGACGCGGACGACGACTTCTTCGACAAGGCCATCGAAGGCCTGGTGCTGTTCGCGTTCAACCAGGGCGAGGTCTGCACCTGCCCGTCGCGCGCGCTGATCCAGGAGTCGATCTACGACAAGTTCATGGCGCGCGCGCTCGAGCGCATCAAGGCCATCAAGCAGGGCCATCCGCTCGACACCGACACCATGATGGGCGCCCAGGCCTCGGCCATGCAGATGGACAAGATCATGAGCTACCTCGCGCTCGGCAAGGAAGAGGGCGCGCAGTGCCTGACCGGCGGCGGCCGCGCGCAGCTCGGCGGCGAACTCTCCGGCGGCTACTACATCGAGCCCACGCTGTTCAAAGGCCACAACAAGATGCGCATCTTCCAGGAAGAGATCTTCGGCCCCGTGCTCGCGATCGCGACCTTCAAGACCGAGGCCGAGGCGCTGGAGATTGCCAACGACACGCCCTACGGCCTGGGCGCCGGCGTGTGGACGCGCAACGGCAGCACCGCCTACCGCATGGGCCGCGCCATCCAGGCCGGCCGCGTCTGGACCAACTGCTACCACGCCTACCCGGCGCACGCCACCTTCGGCGGCTACAAGGAATCGGGCATCGGCCGCGAAACGCACAAGATGATGCTCGACCACTACCAGCAGACCAAGAACCTGCTGGTGAGCTATTCGCCCAAGAAGCTCGGGTTCTTCTGACGGCACGGCGGCGCCCGACGAAGATGACGGCGCTGTAATCCAGCCGACGGGAAACCGTCGGACTGGATCGCTAGAGTGGCATGCATGCCCGTCGAATACGGACAGGCATTGCCGCTCTATCTACAATCTCCGCATGCACCGGGTTCGCCTCTTTGTCCTCTGGATCGTGATGTTTGCCGTGCCCTTCCAGGCGTACGCGGCGGCAGCCATGGTCTTTTGCGGGCCGGGCCATGAGGGTGCTGCCTTGGCGGTTGCGGCAACCGCCGCGCCGGCCGCAGCGCATCGGCATGCCCAGCAGGCGCATGGCGATGGGCATGCAGACCATCACCACCACGAAGCCGCCGCGCAGGACGCTGGGCCATCCGCCGGCGATCACAGCGCCGGCGCCGACACCCACGCGTCGCCCGATGGAATGCACAAGTGCGGCACCTGCGGCGCCTGCCATGCCACCGCACTCACCAGCACGCTGGAACTGATCGTGTTCCAGGGCCTTCCGCGCGCCGACCTGACCGAGCCCGCCACCACGGTGGCCACGGTCGCGCCGCGCCTCCTCGACAAACCTCCTCGCGCCTGAAGCGTTCGTGCGCCTGCGCGCGCCCGGTCATCGGGCCGCCGCAGCACGGCAGCGAACGCGCATGCATCGCCTGCGTCATGCCCCTCCGGGTGCCGTGACGCATTCCGTTCATGACCATGCGAGGTTTCCATGTTCCATTCATTGCCGGCCCGTTGGCTGGCTGTCTTTCCAGCCGTGGCGGCCGCGCTCGCCGCCGCGGCCCAGCCGGCGTCCGTCCCATCGGCTGACGAAGGCGCCGCCGGCGCGCCCACCGCCCTGAGCTACCGGTCCGCGTTCGAGGGCTACCGGCCCTTCACCGACGACAAGCCCATTCCGTGGAAGCAGGCCAACGAGACCGTCCGCCAGCGCGGCGGTTGGAAGGCCTATGCCGAGGAGGCCGCGGGTGGCAGCGCCTCCGATGCGCCGGCCGCGCACCAGGGGCACACGATGCCGATGCCTCCCTCGAAAAAGGAGCAGAAGCCATGAAGCGCGCCGTGCGCCTCACGGCCCTCGCGGCGGCGGCCGTCTTGCTGGCCGGCTGCGCCTCGGTCGGCATCGACGACGCGCTGCAGGACACCAACACCCAGGCCGGGCAGTTCACCGGCGGCAAGCTCGAGCTCAGCCGCACGCAGGAGCAGCGCGACCGCCGCGTCGCGCTCGCGCAGGAGCTGCTGTCCAGGCCGCTGTCGCAAAGCGACGCGGTGCAGCTCGCGCTCACCAACAGCCCCGCGGTGCAGGCCCTGGTCGCGCAGAGCTGGGGCGACATCGCCGCGGCCAACCAGTCGAGCCGGCTGCCCAACCCGGTCTTCACCTTCGAGCGCATGCGCCTGAACAGCGAACTCGAGATCGGGCGGCTGCTGTCCTTCGGCCTCGTGGACCTCCTCCTGCTGCCGCAGCGCCTGTCGATCTCGCGCAGCCAATCGAGCCAGGCCAAGGTGCAGCTCACCGGCGCGGTGGTCGACCAGGTCACGCAGGTGCGGCAGGCCTGGGTCCGCGCCGTCGCTGCGCAACAGTTGCTGCAGTACGCCGAGCAGGTCAACCGCTCGGCGCAGGCCAGCGCGGAACTCGCGCGGCGTATGCAGCAGATCGGCAACTTCAGCAAGCTGCAGCGCGCGCGCCAGCAGGTCTTCTATGCCGACGCGACCACGCAGCTGGCATCGGCGCAGCACGCCGCCACCGCCGCGCGCGAGGAGCTCGTGCGCGCCCTGGGTCTCGATGATGTGCAGGCCGCCAGGCTGGCCTTGCCCGAGCGGCTGCCCGATCTGCCCAAGGCGCCGCGCGAGGCCAAGGAAGTGGCCGCCACCGCGACCGAGCAGCGCCTCGACGTGCAGCTCGCGCGCGCCCAGCTCGACGTGGCGGGCAAGTCGCAGGGCATCAACCTGCTGTCGACCTTCGTCGACGTGGAGGTCGGCGGCCGGCGCGACACCGTGTTCGACAACGCCGAAGGCACCCGGAGCACGCGGCGCGGCTTCGAGCTCGACATCCGGCTGCCGCTGTTCGACTGGGGCTCGGCGCAGCGCGACGCGTTGAATGCGCAGTCGCTGGCCGCGGCCAACCGCTACGACGCCACCGTGCGTGGCGCTTCGTCGCAGTTGCGCGAAGGCTACTCGGCCTACCGCACCGCCTACGACATCGCGCGGCACTACCGCGACGAGATCGTGCCGCTGCGCCAGGCCATGGCCGACGAGAACGTGCTTCGCTACAACGGCATGCTGATCGGCGTCTTCGAGCTGCTGGCCGAGGCGCGCGACCAGATCGCCAGCGTGAGCAACGCCATCAACGCCCAGCAGCAGTTCTGGCTGGCCGATGCCGCGCTGGCGGCCTCGGTGATCGGCAAGCCCACGGCCATGGGCGCCCCGACCGCCAGCGCGGGGGGCGAAGCCGCCTCCGCCGGCGCCGCCCATTGAATGCGCCACCCGCACTCACCAACGATTCGAACGACATGACAAACAGACGCAATTTCCTCGGCGGCGCCGGTGCCATCACCGGCGCCCTCGCGGCCGCGAGCGTGAGCAAGGTGGCGATGGCCGCGCTGCCCGAGCCCGTGACCCAGACCACGCCCAACACCATGCCGCCGCTCATGCCATCCAGCGGACGGCCCTACAACCCCGTGGTCACGCTCAACGGCTGGACGCTGCCCTGGCGCATGAACAACGGCGTGAAGGAATTCCACCTGGTGGCCGAGCCCGTGGTGCGCGAGATGGCCCCCGGCTTCAAGGCCAACCTGTGGGGCTACAACGGCCAGTCGCCCGGCCCGACCATCGAGGTGGTCGAAGGCGACCGGGTGCGCATCTTCGTGACCAACAAGCTGCCCGAGCACACCAGCGTGCACTGGCACGGCCAGCGCCTGCCCAACGGCATGGACGGTGTCACCGGCCTGACCCAGCCGGCGATCCGCCCGGGCAAGACCTTCGTCTACGAGTTCGTCGCGCGCCGGCCCGGCACCTTCATGTACCACCCGCATGCCGACGAGATGACGCAGATGGCCATGGGCATGATGGGCTTCTGGGTGACGCACCCCAAGGCCGAGCATCCGCTGATCGAGAAGGTCGACCGCGACTTCGTGTTCCTGCTCAACGCCTACGACGTCGAGCCCGGCAGCGCCACGCCCAAGATCATGACGATGCTGGACTTCAACCTGTGGTCCTGGAACAGCCGGATCTTCCCCGGCATCGACTCGCTCAACGTGCGGCTCAACGACAAGGTGCGCATCCGCATCGGCAACCTGACGATGACCAACCACCCGATGCACCTGCACGGGCACGAGTTCCTCGTCACCGGCACCGATGGCGGGCCGACCCCCAAGAGCACGCGCCAGTACGAAGTGACCACCGACGTGGCCGTCGGTCAGATGCGCCAGATCGAGTTCCTGGCCGACGAGGAGGGCGACTGGGCCTTCCACTGCCACAAGAGCCACCACACCATGAACGCGATGGGCCACGACGTGCCCACCCTCATCGGCCTGGACCACAAGGACGTCGCCAGGCAGATCACGAACCTGGTGCCCGACTACATGGTGATGGGCGAGCGCGGCATGGCCGACATGGGCGAGATGGAGATGCCCATTCCCGACAACACCGCGCGAATGATGACCGGCGAAGGGCCGTTCGGCTCGGTCGAGATGGGCGGCATGTTCAGCGTGGTCAAGGTGCGCAGGAACCAGAAGCCCGGCGACTACAGCAACCCCGGCTGGTTCAAGCATCCCAAGGGCACCGTGGCCTACGAGCTCGACGGCCCGCCACCGGAGACCTCGCGCCGGCGCGATGCCGGTGCGGCCGCGATGCCCGCGCAGAACATGCCTGCCAAGAACATCGAAGTCCAGATCCGCAAGCCCGGCAGCGGCCACACCGGCCACTGATTTTTCATTTCTCCTTTCTCTCTTCTTCCAACCTCCAACCCTCAGAAGGAATCCAACCATGAAGCACAACAACATCCTCCGCAACACCGCCTTCGCCGCGCTCACCGCCCTGGCGGCCGCAGGCGCCTCCGCTGCCGGCAACCACGCCGGGGGCCATGGCCACGGCCACGGCGACGCCGAAGCGGCCATCGGCCAACCCGGCGTGGCCGCCAAGGCCACGCGAACCATCAACGTCGACATGACCGACGGCATGCGCTTCACGCCCGCCGACATCAAGGTGAAGCAGGGCGAGACCGTGCGCTTCGTCGTCAAGAACTCGGGCCAGCTGAAGCATGAGCTCGTGCTCGGCACCGAGAAGGAACTCAAGGAGCACTACGAAGCCATGAAGAAGAACCCCGAGATGGAACATGCCGATCCGAACATGGTGACCCTGGCCGCGGGCAAGAGCGGCGAGATCGTGTGGCAGTTCACCAAGGCCGGCAAGGTCGACTTCGCATGCCTGCAGCCGGGCCACTACGACGCCGGCATGAAGGGCGCCGTCACCGTGGCCAAGACCGCTGCCGCCAAGTAAGAAACCCCAACCTCCAGGAGAGACATGACCATGTCGAAGATTCGCATTTCACTCATGGCGGCGCTGGCCGCATTGGCCTTCACAGTCTCCGCCGCGGAACTTGCCGACGGCGAGATCCGCAAGGTGGACAAGGACAACAAGAAACTCACGATCAAGCACGGCCCGCTCAAGAGCCTGGACATGCCCGGCATGACCATGGTCTTTGGAGTGAGCGACGAGGCCGTGCTGGACAAGTTCCAGGCGGGGGACAAGGTGCGCTTTGATGCGGGGAAGATGGACGGGAAGATTGTTGTGACGCACATCGAGCCTGCGCGCTGAAGCTGGCGTAACGCAACTGGCCTGATCTGCACCGGCGGCGCGAAGGCGCCGAGCTCGTGGATGTAGTGCAGGCTGTCGCCGCGTCCCAGGTATTCCTGGCGGCCCTCGATGCTTTGCGTGCTCTCGAAGGCCAGCGTGTCGCCGTCCCAGTCGAAGAGGGGAACGGTGCCCAGACTATTTCGAATAATCCAAACCGCACGGCCCGATTTCATCAATCAAATTAAAATCATCCAAATTTACCAATGTTGGAGGGGCGTCCGTTAATGCAAAGAGAATTGCCTTCAAATAACTTTGCCTGTCTGCCACGCGATTAAGAGGAAGATCGTGGGGGACGGCGCTTCTCCATAGATCATCATCGGAAAAATTCACCAAAATATAATTTAGTCCGCTGATGATATTCTTTTTTGAGGTTGGACCAAAAGTCAAAAAACTGCGTCTCATCTCTTCAAAAAGCTTCTTCTGGTTGGCGATGGAATTTATAGCAAATTTCTCTAGCTCCTCGTCATTTTTGCCAATTAAGAAATCATAGAGACCGCGTAAATAATTGAGGTTTATTGAATTCATAATTGAGGATAAGCTGTGTAAATCGCGCTGAAAACATTCCCTCGAACCGTGACGCGTGACGCGGTGACGGGACATCTTCCCGTACTGCGGTCCCCTTCGCCAGCCGTTCGTTCCACGCCGAACGTGACATTGTTTTGACCAGAGCGCGCCGTAGTATTACATTCAGATTTAAATTCGAAACTATTTTTTATTTTTTAAATTGTAGCGTGCTGCTTGTGCTACATCTTCTGCAAAATCCTTTGAAAGTCTCTCTAGTATGTGGATGGGGGTTTTTGCATTAATTGCAATTCTTTCGCGAACAAGATAATTTTCATCTCTAGACAATATGTCAAACAACTCCGGAGATAATTTTCTTTTGTCTGCCACAAATGAATTTACTTCGGGATGATTTTTGACCAAGTATTCGAGTATTTCAAGAGGAATGGTTTTATTGTGTGCAACCCATTGCCTGAGTTCGGGGTAATTTTCTATTACATCAATCCAAACCTCAACTGGTGCCTCTTCGTGAGCGGCGCGGTCATATTCTTCTTTTATAGAGCTTAATCTCAGTCTTGCGAATTCTTCTGCAGACTCAATCATTGAACATCCTTGCACTTCATATTTTTGAGGTCAACGTTCTTTCCGGTTTCACTCTTATGTTTGCTCATAAAGTCGCCATACCGGTCCGCATCAGCTCTCCAAGAACCATCACTGTTGTAAACTTTCCAGGCACTTCCACCATGTCCTGTTTGATCCGGCGACCACCACTGCCTGGTTTTGGGATCATGGAAATATTTCACTCTGCCAACACCGGGGACATGACCATCGCAAAGTCTGTCGTAGCGATTTACTTCCCACGGTCTTCTGCATTCGGAGCATTTGGGGTTTTGATTGGGCTTTGATGACTCCGGTTTTCGGCCTGCGCCGCTTGTACGATTTAATCCAAGCGGGTCAATCCATTCAGTGGGATTTGGAGCATATTGCTGAAGGTGGATCCCGCCAAGCAATCCAATCGGATCATTGGATATAAATCGCCCACTCACCGGGTCGTAATACCGATACCGGTTGTAGTGCAGCCCCGTCTCTTCGTCAAAGTACTGCCCCTGGAACCGGATCGGATTCCTGAACCCGGCCCTGCGTCCCGCCTCGCTGATCGCCTGCTTGGCTTCCCCCCAGGCCTTGTAGCTGGCCGACCACGAGATGCGTCCCTCATGGTCCGTCAGCTCCTGCGGCGTGCCCAGGTGGTCGCACTGGTAGAACGCGATCTCTTCCTTCGCGAACGGGGCGGGCGTGTTGAGTTGCTCCCCGTTCCACAGCGGATCCTGCTCGATGTCGTAGCGCCCGCCATTGGCCGCGATCAGCGCCTTCACGTCGGTGGTCTGGCTCAGCGCCACGGCCTGCGCCTGCCGGATCTGCACCAGCGGCACGAAGGAGCCGGGCTCGTGGATGTAGTGCACGCTGTCGCCGCGGCCCAGGTATTCCTGGCGGCCCTCGATGCTTTGCGTGCTCTCGAAGGCCAGCGTGTCGCCGTCCCAGCCAAACAAGGTCGTCGCGTGTGAGCTTCGCTTGGCGATGCGACGGCCCAGCGCGTCGTAGCTGAAGCTTGTGGTCTCACCGAAGGTCTCGGCGCTGCGCATGCGGTTGAAGCCGTCCCAGGTGAAGGTGGTCTTTTCTCCGTTGCGGCTGCGCTCGATCAGGTTGCCGCGCTCGTCCCATGTGTAGTGGGTCCCTGCATAGTCCCTGAGCAGGTTGTCCATCAGCCGGCCGGCCATGATGTCACCGGCGATGCCACACATCAAAATTTGCTAGTTAGCGCAATTCGCTCAAGGTTTTTTCCAATTCCATTTTGGCGCCATTTAGATCTGAAAATACGGCGTGGCCCCAATCGATTTTAAGTTTATTTTCCTTTATTATTTTGTTTATGCCGCTCATTGTGGATTCTAATATCTCCCTCCAAGAACATTCTATAGTTTTCTTTTGTCTCGACAGTTGAATATTGCCATCCTTTTTTGAGAAGACAATCGAAAAAGACGAATCCGTGCCGACAAATTCAAATCTTTTCTTCTCCCCTCTGTAGCATGCAAGTAATCCGTGTATGAAATCGGATATTGAGATGAATATCATCATCGCATATCGATCTTCTTCGTCGGATCTGAATTCTATGGCGTCCTTGACTATATTGATGTTCCCCAGATCGAATGGGGAAAAATCAGGGTCCTCGATTCTTGAAAAGTTGATGATCATTCGCTTTTTACTGGAAATGCTGTAATAGTTCGATTTCCGTCCTGTGAGTCAAAAACGGCGCGATAACGTCCTCGGACTCCATTTACAACGGTACGCTTTTCAAACGTTTGAATTCGAGAAGATGGGTTGCTAATTCTTGTTCCACTTTTTGCAAGAAGCTCGCAAAGACATTGAATTTGGTCTTGAGTTGTGCCAGGCGGGAACAAATCGCCAGGACCCTGCGAGGAGGTCCCAGAAATATGCCTTTCATCGATGTGTTGCCAACCCTCTTTTGAGTTGCCAGGCTCTATTCTCGGTTTTGGAGTTTTTCTGCCAGCCAGTCCCAACGGATCAACCCATTCGATCGGATTTGGCGTGTATTGATGAAAATTCAGTCCACCGGCTCGCCCGATTGGATCGCTGGAGACAAACCTCCCGCTCGCCGGATCGTAATACCGATACCGGTTGTAGTGCAGCCCCGTCTCTTCATCCAGGTACTGACCCTGGAACCGGATCGGGTTCCTGAACCCCGCCTTGCGCCCCGCCTCGCTGATCGCCTGCTTCGCTTCCCCCCAGGCCTTGTAGCTGGCCGACCAGGCGATGCGTCCTTCATGGTCCGTCAGCTCCTGCGGGGTGCCCAGGTGGTCGCACTGGTAGAACGCGATCTCCTCTCTTGAGAAGGGCTGGGGCGCTTTGAGTTGCTCCCCGTTCCACAGCGAATCTTGCTCGATGTCGTAGCGCCCGCCGTTGGCCGCGATCAGTGCTTTCACGTCCGTGGTCTGGCTCAGCGCCACCGCCTGCGCCTGCCGGATCTGCACCAGCGGCACGAACGAGCCGGGCTCGTGGAGGTAGTGCACGCTGTCGCCGCGGCCCAGATGCTCCTGGCGGCCCTCGGTGCTCTGCGTGCTCTCGAAGGCCAGCGTGTCGCCGTCCCAGCCGAACAGGGTCACTGCATCGCTGGTGCGCTTGGCGATGCGCCGGCCCAGCGCGTCGTAGCTGAAGCTCGTGGTCTCACCGAAGGTCTCGGCGCTGCGCATGCGGTTGAAGCCGTCCCAAGTGAAGGTGGTCTTTTCTCCGTTGCGGCTGCGCTCGACCAGGTTGCCCCGCTCGTCCCATGTGTAGTGGGTGCCGGCGTAGTCCTTGAGCAGGTTGTCCATCAGCCGGCCGGCCATGCTGCGGCCATCGCCGTTCAGGCGCACCGCGACGCGCGTGGTGATGCGGCCGGACGCCGGCGTGTCCGCACCAGCGGCTGAAGGGTCGCCGATGTTGCCCGCCGGATCGAAGGCGAAGGTCTCGCGGCCCAGGCGGCTTTGGGCTTCCAGCAGGCGCCCCACGGGATCGTAGCGGTAGCTCAGGTTGCCGCGGCGGCTGTCGCCGATGGCCACCAGCTGGCCGGCCTTGTCGTAGGCATAGCTGCGGCGGATGCCCACGGCCTCGACCGCGCCGGGTTTCGTCTGCGAGATCTGCTGCTCCAGCAGCCGGCCGGCCGGGTCGTACTTCGAGCCCTGGTGCAGGCCGTTGCCCTGGTCGCGGCCGATCTCGCGGTGCAGGTCGTCGCGCTCGAAGCCCAGGATGTCCTGGCCGTCCACGAGCAGGCCGTGCACGTGGCCGGAGCCGTAGGTGAGCCATTGGGTGATGTGGCCGTCGGGGCGGACGCTGGCGACGCGCTGGTGGAGCTCGTCGTAGCCGTGCTGCCAGACCGCCGTGTGGCCATGGTCCAGGTAGTGCTGGTGCTCGCGCACGAGGTTGCCCGCGCGGTCGTAGAACCACTGGAGCCTGGCCTTGGCGTTGGTGGCCTCGACCAGGCGGCCGTTGCGGTCGTAGGCGAAGCGCTCGGCCTGGTCGCCGGCCTGGCGCTCGCTCAGGCGGCCCAGGGGATCGAATTCGAGCCGGGTGCTGTGGCCGGCCTCGATGACCTCGGCCAGCACGCCGCTGGCTTCGTCGTAGCGGTACTGGGTGGTCTTGCGGTCGAAGCCGGTTTCCTCGAGCAGCCTGCCGACCGGGTCGTAGCGGAAGTCGTAGCGGCTGCCGTTCTCGTTGTGCAGTTCGCGCAGGCGCCCCAGCAGGTCCCAGTGGTACTTGAGGGTGTGGCCGGCCGCGTCGGTGCGCTGGGACACGAGGCCGGCGCGGGTGTAGCTGTAGCTGGTGCGGCGGCCCAGCGCGTCGGTGTGGGCGAGCAGGCGGCCCTCGGCGTCGTGCGCGAAGTGCTCGCTGGTGTTGTCGGGGTGGACGATCTCCTCGAGCTGGCCCGGGTGGTTGGCGTGGTCCGCCGGCATCGCGGCCCGCGCGGTTTCGCCGGCTTCGGTGTAGCGGTACCGGGTGGCTTGGCCCAGGGCGTTGGTGGCCCTGGCCAGGCGGCCGCGGCCGTCGTAGGCCCACTGGGTGGTCTTGCCCGAGCAGTCGGTGTGGCTGGCCAGCTGGCCGTCGGGGGTGTAGGCGAGGGTCTTGATGCCGCCCTTGGCGTCGGTGATGCGCACGGGGCGCCCGGCGGGGTCGTAGGCGTATTCGGTCTTGTGGCCGAGCGGATCGATCTCTTCGGTGAGGTTGCCGTTCGCGTCGTAGTCGCGCTTCCAGGCGCCGCCCTCGGCATCGAGGATGCCGGTGATGCGGTGGCGCGCGTCGTAGGCGTAATGGACGCTGCTGCCGTCGGCGCGGGTGTGGGTCTTGAGGTTGCCGTTGGCGTCGTAGACGTAGTCGTCGGTGGTGCCGTCGGTGTGGATGTGGCGCGTGATGTTCTTGGCGTCGTCGCGCAGGAACCACTCCTCGCGCTTGTCCGGGTGGATGATCCGGTAGGTGTAGCCCAGCACGTCGTAGTAGTACCAGGTCTCGGCGCCGAGGGCGTCGGTCAGGTAGGTGAGGCGGATGTTCTTGTCCCACTCGAGCGTGAGCGCAAAGCTGCCGTCGTCGGACCATTCGCGCACGGCCTTGGCGTCGGCGCCGGTGCCGTCGTACTGCAGGTTCATGCCGCGGCCGGTGCGGTCGGTGTAGCGCGTGACGAGGTGGTGGCTGTAGCTGTAGTGCCAGCCGGCGCCGTTCTCGTCCTGCGCGGTGGCGAGATCGCCTTCGCCATCGTGGGTGTAGGCGGCCAGCTGGCGAACGACGCGGCCGTCCTTCAGCTCCCACAGCGCCTTGATGAGGCCGGTCTGCGCATCGGGTTGGGTGCCGACGTGGGCGATGATGGCCTCGCCCTGCCTGCTGACGATGTCGCTCAGCACCTGCTCGCCGGTGGCGGCAATCACGTGGTCGTAGCGCAGGCCGATGGCAGCGCCGCTGCGCGTGTGCTGCGCCACCAGCCGGAAGTGCTGCCTGCCCTGCGAGCCGGCCTTGGCGGCGATGGTGTCGACGAGCTCGTAGGTCTCGCGCCAGTCGGCGGCTTCGCCGGCCGGCATCGGCTTGCCGAAGTCGACCGCCAGCAGACGCTCGCTCAGGCGCGTGAGGGTAATCTCCTCGATCGGGTTGCGATGGCTCTGTCCCACGGCCAGCAGCGGAAAGGCGTGGCTGCGGCCGTCGGCGCCGTGATAGATCAGGCTCATCTGGCCCTGGCGGCGGCCCTTGGCGGCCTTGGCGACGTCCACGCGCGTGCTGTAGGGCGTGATCCAGCGCGCGCCAAGGCTGCCCTGGTCGAAGGCGGCCAGGTCGCTGCGGTAGGTGCGCGTCCAGGTGATGGGCAGGGGCGCGCCGAGTACGAAGTCGGTGTGGCCGAAGCTCTCGCAGCCGGTGGCCAGGCTGATGGCGCCGCCCGCGGCGGCATTCGTGCAGTTCTTGCAGCTGGGGTCGCCGCTGGCCGGCACCTGGGCAGACGTGGCGCCCTGTTCACCGCCGGGCTTCTTGCTCTCCACCTGCGTTCCGTTGTTTGCGGAAATGTTGGCGCTGTGCTTTCCCTTGCGCCTGAGCAACGCATCCTTGAGGATCTTGATCATCCACTTGATGCCGTACTGCAGGCTCTCGTCGCCCAGCCGCATGATCTGCCGGCGGGCCGCGCCCTTGAGGTCGGTCAGGCTGGCGACGGTGTCCCGGATCATCGCCTTGGCGCTGTCGGGCAGCGCATAGTGGCTCGTGGTGGCCGCCACGTAGTTGGCGGATTTCTTCGCGGCCTCGGCCGCGGCGGCCATCATGCGGCTCCAGGTGCTCTGGGTCTTGGGGTCGTAGGTGTTCCTCTCGGCAGCAACGCCCGTCGCGAACACCGGCTTCTCGCCGAGCGCCACCTGCAGCGCGCCGATCAGCGCATCGGCGATGCCGTCGACCTTTTTCGCGCAGGACTGCAGGAAGTCGTCGAGGTAGCCGAGCGCCTCGTCCACGAACTTGTCGAGCGTGCCGGCAATGGTGTCGTTCAGGTGGGTGACGAGCACGGCGATGAACGCCTCGCCGATGTTCGGCACCACGTTCCTGGCCGACTTGGCGATCTCCTGCTTGAGCAGGTGCAGCATGGGCCGCAGGCTCATGCGCGCCGCGCCGGTGGCGGGCGGAAACGGAATCACGCCCAGCAGGTTGATGGCCAGGCTCACCCACTGAAGCACGTCGCTATACGCCTTCTTGGTGACCATCTCGACGAGGTCCCAGACCGCGTCGATGAGCGCCATGATGTTGCCGATGACCGGCAGGCTGCCCGCGAAGGTCGTCAGCACGTTCAGCGTGACGTAGTCGTTGGTGAGCTTGCGCAGCCACTTGTCGATCTTGGCGGCGCCGGCGCCGATGTCTTCCTCGCCGATGGTGTTGAGCGGCGCCACCGCGGTCTGGCGCGCGCGCTCGGTGGCTTGCGCACCTTGCGCATCGTTCTGGGGGGCCTGGTCAGCCATTCGCGAATCTCTCCCTTGTTCTCTTGTGGTCGTCGAGCGGCGCCGGCGATCAGCCCGCGAAGCCCGGCGTCTGGCCGAGCGGCAGCGTCGGCATCGAAGGCAGCGACGCGGGCAGCTTGGGCACCATGGCGCCCACGGTCTGCGCGGCCATGCCGGTGGCCGCCTGGCCGACCTGGCCCAGCAATGCCTTGGCGCCGCCTTGCTGGATGGCCTGCACGGCGCCGACGGCCTGCTGCGCCGTGCTTGCCGCCTCGCTGGCCTGGCTCACGAGGCCGGCCGCCCTGCCCAGTGCTCCACCAGCCTGGCCCAGCAGGCCCGTTGCTGCGCCGCCGAGCAAGCTCGATCCGCCACCTCCCGCATCGATGGCCTTGTCGCTCGCAGGCTGGGCGGGCCAGCGGTTCGGCTGGCCGAAGTAGCTGCCCGTATCCCAGGGATCGCTCGGATCGCCGCCGAACGTGACCTTGGCCTGGCCGAGCGGAAGCCCGGCCACGGAGGCGAAGCCGTTCGCGTCGAGCTTGCCGGTGTGCGTGCCGCCGTCGGAGTCGACCACCGTGTAGTCGCCTTGCTTCACGCCCTGGCGCGTCGCGCCGTCGGCCTTGACGTACTGGTGGTACAGGTCGAGCTGCCCCCTGGGAAGCTGGGCCGGCTGCGGGAGCCGGGGCTGTCCGTCGCTCTTCGGCCCCACCATCGAATGCGAAGCCGCATGCGCGCGCCACAGGCCATTGGTGCCGCTCTCGATGCCGCCGGCCGTCCAGCGCGTGTAGCTGGAGCCGCCGTTGACGAGCACCTCCTCCTT